>Ga0123341_1003641_pt1 | contig 13279 bp, 14 predicted proteins | sample Turbeapinknodule_FD_89959 | JGI IMG/M metagenome (GOLD analysis project Ga0123341, IMG submission 89959) | Root nodule microbial communities of legume samples collected from Mexico - Turtle bean Mexico pink nodule | ecosystem: Host-associated > Plants > Roots > Nodule | place: Mexico: Nepantla... | reverse complement strand
TTTAAAAAATTTAAAGAATATATTTTTGAAAAATTTGAAAATGATTAATAAAAATTTAATTATGAAAAAAAATAGTGAGATTAATTTTGATCTGTTAGGCAATGATAAAAATATTAATAAGATAATTTATTGAATTTTAAAACTAAATAGATAGATTTGATACCTTTTTATGTTTTTGTAATTAAGAAATTCGATGAATTTCTTTAGATAAATAAGATGCATAACCTATAAATGAGACCCATAGGAAAGTTTCACTTTGCGTAACACTAAATAAGATAGAGCCAATTCATTGGTTATTAGATGATAAAATTTGCACAAGAGAAAAAAAAAAAAAGACTAGGTGCTCACTATTACAAGCCCAAAAGCACAATGTACAAAATTCAAGATGACAACCTGGAACGTGTCAACTGAAAACTGGAACAATATACAAATCAAATAATAGGTTAATTCGCTCCCCGAGGTGAGGGAGATAATAAAGGGGAAAACTTTTTCCAATCATTTCACCTTAATAATATGTTGATAATTTGCATATTATCGAGTAAGCCTTCCTAATACAAATGGGATATGCGTACATTTTTTCTTTGGCAAAATTATGTTTCTCTCTCTTATGCGTGTGAAGAGTGTATGTACAGTTAGTTTATTTAGCCTTGAGAATTATTACCAGCAAATTCGCGGAAACGAGAAGGCTCGTCGTTAAAACGAGAAAGACGTCGTTCGGGTTGAGACAACCTTTTACGGAATCCAACTGTACCCATATTTAAATCGCCTTTGTCCTGTAATAATGAATGGCACATAAGGAAAGGGTTCGTTATTAAATGGTAAGTAGTGAAAAATAGAAAGTTATGTAGACATGCCTTAGTCTTTGATGACTGTGGAGCAGGATGGGTATTTCGTGTCCCAGCTACAGTTTTCACCGCGTCATCCAATTCTGCAACCTTCCTCAAGAGATTGGTCTTGTCCATCTACAAGAAACCATTAGAACAAGATTTTGAATTAGAAAATTGATAGAATGACAACTTTGAATTATATGGGAAAAAACTCAAAATCACAATTATGTCTTCTGACGTACCTTCAACATTTCATTCTGTGCACAAAGCAACTGATCTCGTTCTTGCAGTTGCTGCATTGCTATCTTAGTGGCAAATATATCTGCCTCTTTGGTTTTCAGTTCCGATATGCAACTGAGTCACAAATTATTAGTGAGAATAATGGAACTATGAAATGAAAGTTTTGAACCTTTTGCAGTTCTGAATAATCCAAAAATACTTTAATTACGATAAAGAACTTCCTAATCATGAGCTATTCCAAATTGAAAAAAAGTAACTACGACGTATAATCACACACGGAAAGCAGATTAGTAAGACATGGTTTCTGAGGTATACTAACCTCTCTCTTTCTTCAATGAGATCATTTATCTGCAGTCTTAGATCGAGGTTCTCTTGTTCCTAATAGAAAGAGATGGTAGGTAATTAAGACAAGCACGTGATAAAATATAATATACACCATGATTTTGGATCTAGTACCTTTGCAAAGAAATCTTCTCTGTGTTGCTGAGCTTCCTCCACTAATTTGACAATTTGGTTTTCGTCTATCAAATTCTATAACATACCAGAAGCAAAAACGTAAGACAATGAGAAATCACATCCATCAACTCCCACAATTATAAATGAATCTGAAACTTACTGCATAATCGGTAATGTCCAATTTTACACCAAGAAGGTCCCGAATGACATCATGAGTCATGTTTTCAGTAGCGGCCAGCCTTGTTTGTAGCATAAATACCTGATCCAATATAAAATTTAGACCACTTTGCATTGAGTAATTATCGTGCTAATTTTTCGTACCACTGTTACAAAATCTATATGAAGCAGTTTGTTATTCCTACGCCTTAAATTCTATACCTGGCCTGCAGCTTAGTTATCACTGGCTAACTGTTACAAAATTTGCTTTTAGAAAAAAAAAATATGCTAGTCCGTCAACCAAATAATAAACATTGCAAAATCACTGAGAAAGTCGTGTAAAAATTAAGGCATGGAAGAAAACAAATTCAACAAAAAAAAGGTGATATTGGTTTCGGTTGAGATGAATTATGAATGATAATTAATATGAAAATGATATCAATGAGTATTCTCCAATTGTCTAAAATGGTAAAGACCTCCTTTTGCCTGCTAGCTGCAAGTGCTTCTAGTTCTTCAACACGGAACCTTGCCGCTGATAGTTCTTGATCTTTCTCCTGATTCATCTGCTGAACAAGATTTGAAATGCACCTGAACGGTGAGCTCGAACCTCTTGTCCTTACTGAGCTTTTCTCAGGTGCTGGTGCCACTGCCGTTGAATTTGACATTTCTGTTTTCACTTCAAGGAACATTGACTCCAGGCACTTGTACTAACCAAGAAGGATAAGAGAAGCAAAAAGAGATGGGAATGTAAGAATAACAGTTGATACAAAGTTTCTGGTATTCAAAAAAGAATATTGTTTACCAAACTTGCTTTTCAAGACAATGTGGCCCAAAAAAAATAGCTGATAAAACATAAAATATTATTTTTGTACCTTCTGTTGGTACTGCATTGCTTGGGCTTCAGCATGCAACACAATTTCGGATATGTATTCTTTGCACTTTTTAATCTTCCAAAAAATATACAAAATGTCAGAGACAAAAATAGTATGATGCATAATACAGTTCTATTGTCTTGTAATGAAATATCAAGGGAGTCTGGGAAAAATACCTCTTTATCTTGTTCTGCATTTTCCTTTTCAAGAAACCTTATCCGACTTAGTGCTTCGTGAAGTTCCAGTACACTACTATGTTGCCTGCATAGGGGTTTTAAAAAGATGGACAGTGAAGAAATTAAATCAGATATTGAAAATAATTTGGACCAACTTTTCATGTAAAATTATTTTATACTACAATCTAATCTTGTATCTCCTCTTCATCGACTAATCAGGTTATGAGAGTGAAATTCTTTCAATCATGTGCGACAAATTGATTAGACTATACTATGAAAAAAATTTACACCTACAGTTGATCAACATTAAACTATAACACATATCAAGGAAGGAATAGCAGCTCTAACCTAGATATCTGCTCATCAGTTTGAACGTTTGTGCTTTCTGAATCAGCATTCTTGGGAAATCTGTCAACTAACAATAATCTTTCTTTCAAAGCTTGGAGTTCCATTCTTAATGAATCACTAATTGAACGATGTCTTCCCACCTCCTCATCCATTTCATGTACCTATGACCAATCCATTATAGTAAAAAAGAAGCTAATATGCAAAAGACCAGTTCAGTTATCCTATTGAGCATTAATAATATTACTGAAAAAGGTAGTGGTATTAAACATTAATAATATTACTAAGCTTCATCACTTTGAATTACTTACCAAAAGCTTTTCCGTAATCTTTATACAAGTGAATCATAGATGAAACTAACCTTTTTCTCTAAAACATTTATGGTTGACTCAAGCTCCTCAACAGAATGTTCCAGAATCTTGACTTCCTCTTCCTTTTGCTCAGCAATCAGCTTACTAGACTCTGACTCCTACAAATGATATTTCAGTTGCACCAAAGGTGGTTTCACCAATAAGAATTATTTGAAAGTAACAGAATAATCAGCAAATAGATACCTGATGTGCTTCCATGGCAATAGCTTCCTTTTCGTCAGCCAAGGAATAAGCCATCTCAAGCTTAACAGTCAAGACACCAACTTCTTCATGGAGTTGGTCTCTCTCTATTATCACCTGGTTTAGTTCATCCTCAATGCTTTCAAACAAGGAAAGTGATTGGTTTTCCAGTGAAGCTGTCAAATTAGTAATTTCTTTTTCCAAACCTATAATCACCTCTCTGTGTTCATCCAATTTGCTTTCAGCTTCAGTTTTGTTGGCATATAAATCTTTCAGAAGCTCCCTTAACTCCATATTTTGATTAGCAAGATTCTCAATTGATTCTTCAGCAACTTTAAGCTCATATTTTGATTTAGTTAAGGCCTTCTCGGTATTAGCCAGAGAACCTTCAAGTTTTCTGTTTTGAACCAGTACATCATCAAGCTGACTTGCTTTATTCTCCAGCTCATACCGAACTTGGCTAAGAGAAAATATTAACTTCTCAGTCTGATCCTTAATGTCCTTGCTGTTAGAAGCTGACTCCTGCAATAGCCTAAAGTCAAAAAGTAAGCCCTCTAATAACACTTGCTTCCTCTCTAGCTCCTTTCTAAGAGCCATATTTTCATATAATGTGTTGACATTGGGCAAGTCTGGCTGCTCATGCACCTTCTGGATTAACACACATAGATCTGTTTTCACTGCACCTTCACTACCTGTATTAATTACAGGCTGTGCAACACTAAAGCAAGATTTTAGCAAATTATGCAATTCCCCTTGTCTTGCTGATGGCAAATCATGGTTCATACTAGCGCAGGCAAATTTACTGACAAGCTCTGATACACAGCAATTGTACAGAACAAAAGATACAAATCCTCCATCCACCATCTGAGAGCAAATATCTTCTACCAATGATCTCATATTATTCATAGAGTATAGCATCTCCTGCCCAGTCAGAAGAATATCAGAATACATTGTCAAAAATTTCTTCTCCATATCAGTTTGCATTTCCAAAAAATGCTCTTCTAGCATAGAAACCGAATTTGCCATCTCTATCAAACTGCAATGGATACTGTCCTTTAGTAATTGATTCTCTTCTTCTTTGTGACAAATTGAAGATTTGAGTTTTTTAATCTCTTCTTCTAAGCTCGCTCTCTCAAGTATCAAGTTTTCACCAGACTGCTTCCACATAGCAGTCAACTGTTTAGAATCTTCATATGCTTCCGTTAATGCATGCAGTGTAAGATCAGCTTCCTTCACTGTTGCATGAGCTTCCATAAATTTGGTTAAGAAACCATCATCAGGCCTGATCTCCCTATAACCCAATATCTGAGCAGAGGTAGAGAATTAAGAAAACATAAGAGACGGACCTATGTTCTTGTACTTTGTCAAGCAAGCAGTAAATTTAATACTTGGTGCATTTATTTCATATTTAGGCCACTAAATGGAAAGCTACATACCTCTCTGTCATTCTCACAACCTGCTTTGTCTTTCTGCAAGCTCAACTGGAAAAATGGATCCTCCCTTTTCAGTTCTGTCATCATTACATGATTTAGTCTTCTCCAGTACTTTTCAGATGAATAAATACAAATACATGTGACATTTAAAAAACTGTATATTTATGAAAGTCAAAATGGAAGTAGTGAAATGATACCTTCTGAGTTAGAAAAGGATCCATCATCCAATTCTTGAAGGAATGCAGACAAACAAAGATAGAGTCTTTGAAAACCATCATATGAGGCATTTAATTCTTTACTCAGACAAGACACTACTGCTTCATTGAGAAATCGCCCTTCCATGAGCTTTCCTGTATTTGATGATTTGCAGTCATCAGATTGAATTACAGCGTATCTTTCAGAAGCAAAGTTTTCAATTTCATTCGATAAATCAGAGAGTGACGAACTATCAGTGCTCAATTCATCAGCATTTACAAGATCTTCATCCACATCAACTAATCGTAAGCTACACACATCTGCTTCTCCGCTAATAAAATTTCCTATGACATTCAATCTTCTATTCACTTCAAGAAGTTGCTCTTTTATCTGATGCAGTGTGTGATGTTGTTGGTTCGCAAACTCCTCACGTTTGTTTGCATTTGATGTTGACAAATCAACCGTATAAGCCTCAGAACTTCTGTTATACATCCTTAAATCACTTATTTCTTTCCTCATGTCCCGAGTTTCCTTGACAATGTCCTGAATCAAGTCCCTGTAAGCAGAAGTAAGGTCTGAAACACCAGTTTGGAAAGCTTCTGTCTGAATTTCTGTATCAACAAAAGATACTTTTACAGCATTCTCCATCTCCAGTACCTCAAGTTTAGTTAACTCAACTTGAGCCATAAGATCATTCAGTATCAAATTATTTTGGACATCTTGATTCTCAGAAATAGTACAATTTCCAAGTTTGCCTTCAGGAATGGAAACATCTTGAACATCACCATTCACGTGAGCTACATTATAACAATCAGAGAGCCATTTTGCTACAAGGAATGCAGCATCAGCTTGTTTAGTTGCTTTACAAAGTTGATTGTTTTTATGATTTATTTCATTTTCTAGCATCCTTATCATATTAGTCTTCTCATTTAACAACAATTGTAACTCAATTGCCTCCTCAATGCCTTCATTCTTGTCTATGTGTTGAAATGCATTTAAGGTTACAGTTGCTTCCCTTAAGGAACTTAATTTCACCTCCATGTCCAATACCATCTTCTGTGCATCCTCCAAGCTGCTCTGTAGCTGCAGAATTGCTTCCTCCTTCTCAATATACTTTTTGACAGCCATGTCAACATGCTCACTAATCCAAGCATTGACCTGGGGAAATGAGCAAGAAATGTTTTTCACCTGACCACAAGCCTCTTTGAGAGATCTTGAACCTTCTAGAAGGAAGGTTGTCAGTTCCAAGATTGCTTTTTCCCAGTCCAAACTCCGTGACTTAATTTCCTCTTCTTTTTCTGCAATCATATTTCTTAACTCTGCATTTTCTTGAGCAGTGGTGCATAACCTCTCTTCAAATTCTGACTGAAGATGGGCAACCTCTTCCTGTAACTGAAGAATTGTATTGGTTGTCTCCATCTCAACCTCTTGACAGATTGTTTCAGTCTGCTGTTTTTGAGATAACTGTAATGTCCATTGCTCTTGATATCGGCCATTAAGTAACCTCGCTTCTTCAAGATCCTTGCTCATTTTTTTTAATTTTGCCTTTAACTCTTCGTTGTTGTTATATTCATTATCTTTAGCAAGCACTACTGAGGCTCCCAATGCTTTTGCTTCTATTTTATTTGCTAGAGTATCATCAGCTTCCCTTGTAGAGGACGAAACTTCATCTCCAGAATCACTTCTTACCGACAATGTCTCAATCTGTAAAATTTTACTTAATATGGTGAACTTAATTATAAAACAACAAAATAAACATGAAACTCGGTTCCCAAAAAAAGATGAGCTTGAGAAACTATTAACCATTAAATATTTCTCAAATACAGATTTAGAAATATCCCTTGCCATGGGAATTTTGGTTAATGGATAATGGTTTAAGATATAAGGATATTTGCTCAACTTGAGGAAAATTGCTTGGGAGATGAATATATCTTCGTATATTTGCATACATTTCTAAGAAATTTTGCTTTCTTTGCTTCTTAACTTTATTTCAAGTGATGAAATTGCTATAGATTTTGGTCATATTGAATATCCACCTATGCAGTAGACATAATACCAGATAAAAACTACCACAATATGCACACAACACAGCTGCATTAATGTTAAAAAATCACTATCATAAGCAAAACAGACTAAAAAACTGAAAAGTTAAAAATGCATTCTATTTTATTCTTTCCTCACCAATGAACATTTATCTGTCTTTAGAATTTCATCAGCATGCTCAAAAGAAGAGTTCACAAACTGCAAGAATGGAAAGAGTTAAACATGATAGACCAGAGGTTCAGCAATGTCTTCACAGGCATTTCCAGTATTTCTTAAGTTATGCTCATATAGACTTAACTTGATTGTAGTTCAAATATTTTCCCAGCTCTGCTTGTAATTTACCCACTTCTCTGCAACATAAACAATGAATAAGAAATGAAGAAAGTTGTTAGTGGTCTACCAGCTAATAGTTTTTAGAATTGCAACGCAATAATAGTATCACCAATACAGACTATTTGCAATTATGCTATGGAGAGAAATTGAAGATACAAAATCATTTTTTTATAGATCTAGACAACAAGTCTCATGTTTTCCACAATAAATGCATTTTTCATTTGTTCTAACTCCAAAATGTCAAACAATAAAAACTTGAAAATTAAATACAGCTTCAATAAATTAGCATTGAAGTTATAGATTAGCATACAAGGAGACCCCAGAGATGAAATAAGAATGATGAATGAACTTTTCAAGGAATTTGCTGATTAGGAGCCCCATATAGAATAGAATACCAAATTTCATATTAATAATGATGGTGATAATGATGACATATTTAAGGCAACTGTCTACCTAAGCAATTTAGAATTCATATTCTGGCACTCTTCTAGCTCTTGTGCAGTAGCAGTATCCTGAAATATCAAAGACCACACAAAGTGAAAACAGAAAATCTCAGATAGCACTATTAATAGGGCATAAGTAATAAAAGAAGTAAACCTGATTTACATTTTTCATGGAGAATGTAAATTTCCCCTGGAGATTGACAAGGAGCTGAACATTAAAGAAATATACCAAATATCAGAAATCCAACCCAAACGAAAGTTGATATTTATCTTTCAAGAGAGGGAGGGACAAATTATGGGATCTAACCAACCTGATCACGCAATTCAGATAGTTCAGTCAGCAATCTTTCCCGCTCTCCGTGCTCATAGGACTTTTGAAATCTGGTGGTAAGAACTGATGTAAAATGAGCCACTGGCATCCAGGAAAAGATTATAACTTAAGAATATTAACTGTCCACACAGCTTACAGTCGAGGTTGTTGCAAAAGTCTATCATTCTCCAAAGCAAGTGTGGATAATTCTGAATTTTTATCTATTTTCACTTTAAGCAACTGAATCTCCTCCTGCAAAGCCATGTTTTCCTCCATGAGATACTTCTCAGCTGTCAGTTTCCCATCTACCAATAACTCAAGTTGATTGATTTTCTCCTTATAATGCCTCAGCATACTTGAAGTATGCTCAATATCCTCTTCTCTTTGTCGAACCTGCCAAAATTGATGTTACTTTAAGCCCATGATATTAAAAATATTTGGGCCTATTCACATAATTCCCAGAAAAAAATTCTGGGTACAGACTTTTGGTATGGTAAAATTATTGTCAGGTTTTAAAACGTGGATATGTTTTGGAAGGCTAACTTTTTTGTCAAAACATACTCACCAAACAATTTCTATGGTCTATTTCAGCCTTTAAATTCTGGATTGTAGTTTCTGCCATTTTTTCTCTCCTCAGGGCACTAACCAAAGCAGCTTTCATGCATTTGATCTGCCAGATATAACAGCTCTTACTTTCAGTGAATCTTGTAATAATTATTATGTAATAACCCTCGACGATTTCACACAACTCATAATACAAAAACTTCACCATAACTGCCATAAACTAACCTCTTTTCTTGGAATGAGTAGGTTGTGATCTGGTGTTGCTCTTTCTCCCAAAGAGTCATATCCTTCTGACACTTCACTCGATGTAAACTTCTCGGAGTTTGGCTCTAAATTTGATGAGGTAGGAAAAAATTTATTGTTCATCAGAAAGGACAGTTGACCCTGTTCGAGTTTAGTACATGCCTCAGCTAAGTCAGCCCCAAAACTTAGTATAGTTTTGTCGAAAATCTCCCATAATTTCAAAATATTTAATCAAATACCTTCAATTGTTGAATCTGCCACTGCAGTGCACTTACATCACCAGAAGCATCTTCATTCACTTTTGCCTTTTAGTGTAAGGAAAAGAAAATCAATTAATTCAGATATTATCTCAATAAAAAAATTAATATATACCACGCATTATGGTGTGTAATTCATACACACCCAAAATTTTTTTAAAAAAAAGAAATGCAGACATTTAAATAGGTGAGTACATTATTTTGAATAAGCTTGGCTCGCTGCGCAAACTTCAGAGTGCTTAGTGTTTCATTAGCACAGCTGCAAGAGAATAAAAGTCAAAATTAATGATATAAGAAAACAAAGAAACATCAAGAAGCATTCATTGTTCATTATTTAATTTTAAGCATAAAGTTAACACAAACCAAATTGATGGGCTGACATTTGCAATGACCATTGTCTTTGAATTTCCACCTAAAGAATCCTGCATATAAAGTTTTGGAGAGTACAACCATATTACTACAGAATAATGTACTGAATTGTATGTAAAATTAATGAAAAACTAATGTCAATTTTTAGAACTTGGTGTATCTAACCTGAAGAAGAAATGTAAGTCTTGAATCTCTGTACGGAACATGCCTAGGCTTCCCATGGGCTAAGTCCACCAAAGTCATTATGACCAAGCTAACAAAGCACTTAAGGTCAGCCATTTGAACTCAACGAATTGTTGTGACAGTGTTTATTAACATTCAACTGAAATATATCAACAGCAAATAAATTGATAAACAAGTCTGTGATAGTGAGTTACCCAAGTGTTGACAAAGATTTATTTATATTAGCTGCTTCTTTCAAACGTTCAGTATCTGCTCCAGAGCTTTTCTGCCTAGATGAAAATGCAAGTCAAGCCTGGTTTTCAAAAAGAAATAGCAACGGTTTATAAAGATTCTGATAAAAGATATTCTGTTACCTTTCAGAACCAGCCAAATCTACTAAATTTAGCCTAGCAAACCTAAAGTGAGTCATAGAATCTTTCTCCCATTGGCTTTCAATAATACAAGTGAAAACACTGTGAGACCGACTGCTTTCACAGTTCATATGAGTAGCAGCCACCTTCCTATTCACAGTGCCCTGTGTAATTATTTAGGAGAAGAAGATCAGATCAGACATGATCAAGCAGTGTAAAATATTAAGGTAAATTTAATGGTGAACCTAATTGAGCACAAAACCCAACCTGTAACAAAAGCCTGAGAACATCATAAACTGTGTCCACGCTATGTTCAGTGAGGTTTTCAACGTATACTCCCTTCTTCAAATCTTCTCTGAGCTACAGGGAGAATATTGAGTTTTAAACTCTATTATACAAAGCATTAACAATAACAAGTAAACAACAATTAGAGATAAGGCTAGATACTATAATTTGTGGATTACTTGTAGATTGGTTGATGAAGGCTCAAGAAGATCAGTTATTTGCTCATTGTATATCTCCAGAAAGGAACACTTGCAACTATATTTCAGCTTGTAATCCTTCCTACTCTCTTCTTCCTACATCATAAATATTCCATAAGAAAATCCAACCTTTGAAGCAATAGTCTATTCAGGTGAAAACACAAGCATTGTAATATCACACCGCTTTAATCCTCATAAACAAATAGTCAAAAACTCTTGGTGTGATCCCACTATCATCATGAAGGTATCCTTCTGTTTCATTAATCTCGCCCATCATGGTATATGTTTTACCACTACCCGTCTGCAGACAATCAGCCAAGCACAACTTCAGCAACAATCAAAGAAATACGTAACAGCTTGTAGAAAAGAACAAGACACTAAATCCCCACAAGTAACATGTACCTGACCATAAGCAAACATACAACTGTTGTAACCAGACAAACAGTTCTCCACCATGGGAACTCCAGCAACTCTGAACAGGTTTTCCTACACCAGTTCACCGCAATAATGACTAACTAATAAGCAACAATACTTAAATTTGATTTGTGTGCCCACATCAGATACATGTCTGTCGTCAAATATCAATACTCTTAGCTACTCCCTAACATGTATTTAGGAAGTATCTAAGTCTTTACAAAACATCTAATAAAACTAAATGTGACATATTTAGAAACATATAGGCAATGTCCATCAATTATTTTTTTCATAGATAATCTCAAAAAAAGGATACAATAAAATTATTCTTATTTGTGGACAATAAGAAGTGATCTATGATGACAGCAATTATAATTTTTATTTTTATTTTTTATATTGTCCATGAAGTATATTCTTCATTTGGATTTGTAGAATTTGCAACATATTTACTATATATATACACTCAACAAACTTAGTGAATTTCCATACATGTATCATAAACTTACTGCATCTCATAAATTTTAGAATAAATGTATCTTCTCATCGGATTTATTGCACCATAACTAATAATACTAAGCATGTGAAATAAACCATTTCCAATTCAGCGCTCTTTCTTAAAACTCTAAAAATTGAAACAGCATACAGAGTTTGTATACACTATTATATTGTATTTGTGACAAAGTGGAGACTCACCTGGGATAAGGTCTCGCATCCTATATGATCAAAAGTGAATCTGGTTTCAGGATGACCGCGCCACACCAAAGTGTGCGCGCTTTCCTGCTTCAAACACCTACCATGCCCTTGCGAAACCTTCTCCACGTTACTCAGCGGTCGAATCCTAATCAGCACCTGAAAACGCAACCTCAGTCACAAAACCGACGCGAGAAAAACCAATCCAGAATTCGTTCAAATGAAAACATACCTGCACGTTATGATCCGTCCAGAACGAGGGATCGTCTTTGAGCTCGAAATGCGGAACGTGGACGCAGAATTCGGTCTCCTTGGGGAACGCGGACGCACTCGGTCTTCCTCCGCCGAGAGAAACCCTGGAAGCGATTCTAGTCGGCGTGCTCTGCGCCGAGTTAGGTTCGGAGTGCGACTTCCCGATCCTAGCGGAGAGCCTGGGAGTGGCGCTCCCGAACCGAGGCTGGCGAGCTGGTTCGAGTTCCTGACATTGAGAAGGATCCGGTATGGAGTGGAGTGGAGTTCGAGGAGGTGGAAAGTTGACAGGGTTCTGCGCTGCTTCCAATTCGTTCTCCTTCGTTTCGCTTTGAGAGTTTCTTCGAACGCATGTTCGATTCTCCTTCCACATTTTGATCTGATTCCGATTCTAAATTCGTCAAGCTCTTACTTAGCCACCAAGCTCATTTGTTTACTTCTGCTGCGAGATGGAATAGGAGGACCCGCCTCATTTCAAATTCAAGTTTCCAAAATTGTAGCCGTGCCCTTCAACTGTCTCTTTATGCTAACGTCACCTACAAACACCTTTTAAATTTCAAACGGGAGCTCCTTGGGTTGGTCCACTCACGCTGCTTATCACTTCCTCTAACGTTAAAGAGGTACCAAAGGTTACTTAATTGTAGTTCGTTGATGGAAAATAGTCATGGTTAGTGCTTTAAAAAAATATTATGCAACCTTTTTTATTTCTTTGGGAAGTACTCTCATGCTTTCTTATCCAAAAGAAAGAGAATCCTATGTAAATTAAACAAGTTTTTAAACAAATTCATGGTAAATTAATGTCCTCTACTTTCTAATTACATATTAGTGTTTATTAGGATTTGTTGGTTGTTTGAATATTCTCCAATAAGATGTATTATTCTTTTGCCCGTTTTTCAAAATTGGTTTAGAATTACAAAATAAGGATAAAAAATTTATTCCCCTAAGGATTGGAATCTCATCCTAATTTAATGCCAATAAATTAGGTTTTTTTTGCCGTCTCCAATGGTCAACCGGTTGGTAGAAAATAGTCAACCTTTATATATATATATATATATATATATATATAAGGGATAATGTTTTACGCAGCTTTATATATAT
>Ga0123341_1003639_pt1 | contig 13281 bp, 4 predicted proteins | sample Turbeapinknodule_FD_89959 | JGI IMG/M metagenome (GOLD analysis project Ga0123341, IMG submission 89959) | Root nodule microbial communities of legume samples collected from Mexico - Turtle bean Mexico pink nodule | ecosystem: Host-associated > Plants > Roots > Nodule | place: Mexico: Nepantla... | reverse complement strand
GAATTATATAGGTAGTCATGCATGACAATATTAAAACTCAATTTAGTATTTTAAATTGTTAAATTTATAAAGCTTTTAAACTCTACTAGCCTAAAAAAACTTTAAAAAAATAAATTAACCAATGTCAAGCACCTATATTATTATGATTGTTATAAAATCAAAAGTCGAAATAAATATTTAAAATAAAAAGTGTTAAATATATATTTTGTTCTTGTATTGTAATGATTTTTGTTCGTATACTTCCTAGATATTTGTAATAAGAAAATTATTAGAATGAGTTTTTATCCGTGTTTTATTACATAACAAATGAAATTTTTAGCGTGAACTGAATTATAATATTATAATGTTTTTGTCAATGCTAAAATGTTTTAACATCTTAATCTATATCGAAAATTCGTTTACCATGTAAAAGCAACTGACAATGACTCATTCTAATAGTTTTCTTACCTAAGAAGTTTAAAATTTAAATTAAAAATAAAAACCAATTTCGTGTGAGAATACATTGATGAAAAATATATTTAACTCTTAAAAATAATTATGGAAGAACAAATAATAGGATTCTCTCCTGAACCAAAAGTTCATTTTCTTTAATCATAAAACTAGTGAAAGCCTTTCTTATAAATGGTCTTGTATAGGACTTTTTTGATTTCTTCCTAAAATAGTATTTGGCGAGAACATGTTCACTTACTCAATCTCTTTTGACATTTATAATTTTATTTTATTTTTCTCTTTTTTTTTCATTCATACCAATAATAGAGATTTCTCTTTTTTCACACACTATCATCTAGTCTTTATCTCATATTAAATTTGAATTCATTCACTTTTAATTGCAAGTTCTAATTTTATTCACAATAGCCATATTCTCAAGTTGATTATGACAATGTTTGCTCAAGTTTTGGAGAGGTTAATGTTGGTCAATCATAAATAACATGGTCATGATACTCATATTTTGAAGAAATAATATAGTGTTGCGTCACTCTTTCTTTTACTAGTGTCTATCCACATGATTATTATGACAATCTCCTCGTATAGTTTCGCACATTTTTCACCTATTGCCTTTTAGAGCATTGATATCTAAAAACCTAAAACAATAAGATAAGTCTTGTCATAATAAATTATCTTGTGATAGAAAAAAATGCACCCAAGTCTTTATCCAATCTACTTTTATTTCTCACTAGTTAAACACAAGGTTCAATTTGCTTATGACAAGATAATGGTAAAATAACATCTATGAAGTTTTTAACATGATTTTTGTGTGTGCTTTTATATCAAATCTAACTATAAAACAATCCTAATTAATAGATCATGATTTCAAACCTATTTCAATCTTTCAAAGTTTAGAAAGGAAGTTGATTTTTTTCATAATTGTAAATCTTATTTGTTTCTCTAATAATAAAACCATATTGAAACAACACTTTCCCCTTTAAATTCAGGTAAATGACATGGATAATTCCATTAGACACATCATGAATAAGATTTTAAACTATTATATCAAAGGAGGGGCCAACAATCTACTATGTTGTCACTTCATCTAAAAAGAAATAAAAGAGTTAGGACAATAATGTTCTCGAACGGGATTGAAACCAAGAAAACGATTGTTTTCTTTTTCGGTTGATCACTCAGTCTTGTCTCCTTTCCATGATACCTGCAAAAGGCACTCTGACGTTTAAATGAGATTTCGATGTTCAACATTTGGTGCTATTAGTACTGAAAGATGACCTACCTGATTCTTGGAATCTATGCCTATTTATATAATTATCATGAGTCTTTTGTTATTAAGTCAAATTAAGGTTTTGGATCACGATTAAAAGTGTATTACCTAGTGTTTTATTACTTATTACTTTTATTAATCTACTCTGTAGGCGTAATGATTTTATATGTTTTTTTTCTCTCTCTTTATTTATATATCATGTTATTCATTAGAGTATTATTGATATTTATTTTCTTTGTTAGATATTAAATGTTCTTTATTATAATATTAAAGTTTGTTCAATTTTACTACGTTTCTTTACATTTTTTATTATTAAAAAAATATATCAATTATTACAACTAAATAAATATATCTAAAAAAAATTATAAAAAATTGAAAGATGGTTTACAATCCACCAACCCTTCTTTAACAAAAAAATTACTAATTTCAACCAGCATTATCTAAACAAATCAACCATCCACCCTAATTTTAGTGGATTAGCAGCAAGTCGGGTCAGATATAAGTAACACGTTTTGTCAACCCAATTACATATTTTCTTATTATTCAATCTCTTTTGAAGAAGAATGTTAAAGAAATAAATGTATATAGTTATGTAAAATATTTTTAATTATTAAAATTAATATAAAGGATTGAGATAATTATTGTGAAGTTTTTATTTATTAAAAATCTATTAATACATAATCACTATCTATCATAAATGATCAATTAGTTCACCTCTGTTTCTCAAGGTTTGCATGTCCTATGTGGACGTTTTAACCCCCAAAAAAGAACCAACTGTGAAACAAAGGAGTACGTGTGATCGAACACAGACAAAAAGGGAAAATATGTGTGATCGACTCAGTTGAGATGGCATGAGTGAGACCCACCAATCCCCTAAGACATGTGTTCCTGTTGTGCTTATATATAATCACTTCACTTTTACTGTCGCCGTGAAATCTCAATTACTACTATTTTCTTCTCTTCTCTCTCTAGGGGAATCTCAATCGTGGTTCACGCGGCTGTAGAGCGAGTGTGTACCACGCGCCGGTACTCTCTCTGATTAGGTATTCATCATTCGCCTCCTGCATTTCCGTTTCTCCCTCTCACAACTTCTTCCTTTTTGTTGTTTTCGCCAATTTCAGTTCCTGCATGAGCCTGAACCGGTTCGGTCCGGTTCAGCAACTACGACCTCTGATTGCAATTTGAAACCAATTCTGCCTGTATGAAATTCTTGAATTTCAAGAACTGTTTTTTCTCGACATGTTTTCTATTACTGTTATCCGATTAAGCTAGGAATTAGCCTAAAATAAGAATTAAAATAGGGCCAAGTATGTTTTAGCAGGTTAGCTAGGAAATATACTGATGGTGCTATATTGTTGCGCTAGTTGCTTCTAAATAATTGATTAAAATTTGTAAAAAATAGTTCCCCCGCCACTAATGTTACATGACTGTAAGTGGTTAATTATAGTTGCTCCCTCTTTATATATTTGACTGTTACTGTTGTTATGATTATGCCTTTGCATGTTATCAATTCCGCCATAAAAACCAAGAGTTGTTTATATCATGTTTTGAAACTGTGGTCGTGAATGCAGTTGTAGGCATTGTGGCCGTTGCGGCGTCAATTTGTTTAATGTTTGAACCAAAAATATTTGATCATGACTAGGTTTAACTATTCTGCATGTTTTCCCTCCCAAATTCCACATTTCCCTCATTAATAACTCATTATCATTTTTCCAACCCTTCAAAATCTACGTAATGAAGAAAGAGGAAGAATGACAGTAATTTTGTAAAGGCTACAAACCAATATTGCGGCCTATTGCGGTCTGATGCAGTCCGATGTGGCTGTTTTACCTGCATTGTTGTGGTGTTGCGGTTTTTTGTGATGTTTACAAAAAATAGCCCAATTGCGGTGTGATGAGTTTCAAACCATGGTTTATAGATGTTTTACTTCAGTATAATTAGGCATGTCATTACACTAGAAAGTTGAAATAGGCATTGTATTGATTCAACCACACTCACACACTGTTCTTAAACATGCAGGCAAAATGGCGGGGAATTCAAATACAAGAGAAGGAAAAACCGTTATGGTTCCAAAAGCTGAGGATTTGGATTATGAGTTGCCACCTTATACTACATTTTCAGGGGATGTTGGGGTATGCTGTTGATGTCTCAATATAAACACAATACACATCTTGCACTATGATTATGCCCTTAGTTATTTACCCATTCTCTGGATGTTAATCAGAGTGTTTTAAATTCCAGTACGCAGAAGCTGACCCAAAAAATTCTACAGCTTATAGCATATAGTAGGGTAGCTTCTATTCTGAAATTTTTCATAAAATCTATCCTATAATCATAGATAGATTTTCAAAAATGATTAAAATGACCCAAAATTCATGACATTCATAATTAACAACAAAAAGTCTTTGGTGTCTTAACAAAACATACAAGTAAGAACTGGAAAAAAGTCAAATACAAGTTTCCCTAAGTAAGAAATATTAATCATTAATTATCCTCTTCTAAATCAAAGTCTTTTTCTTTATCATTTTCACTATTATTACAGCCGCAGTTTCTTTCTGAAAATTGAAATTCAAAAAGGCCCTGACACCTATGTTTGAATTTTGTTTTCGAATCAACACATGGTGCAGTTATCCCTTTGGCTACAGCTGCTATTCAGCCCATGGCAGCCACAATACCAAACTTCTCTTCTACAACAGCCCAAGTAGTAAACATGGTTTCTCCATTCTCAATGTGACTATAGCAGTGCTGCAGTGCACTATTTAACGAGGAACTAACTGTGGTAGCCAAATTCCAATATTGAAATGAAAAAATGTATCTACATCTTAGTCCTGTGTATGAAAAGGATAACCCAATTCTTATATGTGAAATTATTAATGATTCAAAAGTCTTTACTGATTTTGTTTGTTTGCCGTAACCCTATTGTGCCAGTTTTCTGAATTTTCTTCATTTACAACTCTCTACATACGTTGTAACATGACGAACTCCATTTGTTCACTGTGTCTGTTTAATAGCATAAAACATATATAAAAATAGTGGTCTTAATTGATTTCTCATTTTTTTTGTTTTCTTATGTTTAACATTTTTTTTGTTCATAATTTCCATATGTTTAACATTTTTTTCTTCATAATTTTCATATGTTTAACTTCTTCCTTCATAATTACCAGGAGGACAATGGTGCTAGCTCGTCTGGAGGCGAACTGCGAGCATTCTTTATTGGAATGGGATTCCTACCATGCCTTGTTGATAAAGTGATTGAGGAGAATGGTACATTTTGTCGGATCCACATACTTATGTCATGCACCAGATGCATGACACATTTGATAAATTTCTGAGATATTTCACTCTGCTGCTTGAAGTATTATTGGTCTGATTGATTTTCTTTAAAATTTGCAGGTGAAGAAAATTCTGAAACTTTATTAGAGGCCCTCTTAAGATGTTCTGTAAGTAGACAAAAAATATGTTAGTGTGTTTTTGGGTTTAAGATTTGGAAATTTTCTTTGTTTACCTTTTAAATTTATAAATAATGACAATATCTTAATGATGTGCATGTTCATTGAGATGAGAAAAGTTTATTTGTACAGACAAATATGCATATACATGAAGATTCAAATTATCATTTTATAAGCCTGGTCCTTGATTTACATATTGCTTGCATATGTAGTCATGAATTCTAGTGCGGAAATAATTTCGCTAGACCCACAGAATCATATGAACCTTGTGCACTGAGACTTAAATTATGTCATGTTATCAAGTGTCTAGTGCAATGGTATGCTAGCAATTTAAATACATAACAAATATCCATTTGTAAATAGCGATAAATGTCATTTCTTACTTTAGGGATGCAGATAACTAACTACTTTGTTATGTCCTATCTCTTCTATTTGAGGGAACTTTGTATTCTATTTTCTGTATCAGTTAGTAGTATATTGTTTCCTACTTTTCTTTCAAGATAGGTATTGTCATATTAGTGCTTCTTTGCAAGTTTATGAAATAGTTCTTCAATGTCAACTGATGCCATTGGATTGACCCTTAAAAGTGCTATTAAATTGGTCCTTACAAGGATGAAAGCAACGGCATTATTGTCATCAAAGGACCAAGTTGGTACCACTTATTGTGAGTATATCTTTAGAGGATCAAAATGAACATTTACTCCAATATGATGTGTTATTGATTCTGATATAGAATTTAGTAGGGAAAGAGAAAGAAAGAGGGGAACAGGAAAGAACAGAATAGAAAGGATATTCTTTCTATAATTTTTTTAATGATTAGAAACTTGTAATGATACTCAGCAGCTGTGTTTGCTCTCTTCATATGTTGATACTGCTGCCAATATGCTTTCTAAACTCTGGACTTAATATCCTGATCAGTGACTATTATTTCCAATTGATTAGGCTCATAAATCCAATTGTGACTCTTGTGATTCTTTTGGAGGTTTTCACAATGCAACCAGTGGTACAAGTGCCCCAAATATCTATCCTTATGGTCACTCGAAAGAGGTAACTAGGTGTCTATTCTCCACCACAATTTTAGACATTTCTTTAGCTGATTAATTTATTTATCCCTATGACTTACTTTTAAGTAATACCAATGGTCTTTTAGGCTCCTGCAGTTAGAATTTGGGATGTGAAGGTGTTCAATGCAACATATTTCTTCTTGTATCATTTGAATTGTTTTGTTAGAGAGAACTATTAAATATTTGAAGTTATTGAATGATGACAAAATTTGATTCTTTTTTTCCTTGAAGTTTTAGTTCATATCTCGCCTTTTCCATGTTTCTCCTAGCTTTATTCACCCTCTCTGGAGTCTCGATATACTTTCTTCTTTTCCATCACTGTTTGTGCTAAAGAATTAAATTCTAAAAATGTTGTGGTGCTGTGTACATCTATACATATATTGTTTATAAATAATTGAAATGCATTAATAATAAAAATATATATAATTTGTTGCAAATGCATTAATAATGTGCCTATTACTCCACATTGTTAACTGCAAATGTGCACTTTTTTTTCCTACAATATAATTATTTTCTCTTCAAGACGAGAACACTGCCCTCAAATTCTTCACTTGATCTTCAATGGATACAAAACAAGACATCATCAAAGAAGATTAAAAAGTCTTCTAAGATGAGTTTTGAAAAGGTTGTTCTTCATAGCTCCTTGAGAAGAAGCAGGAATATTGTGGTTAAAATGGCATAACCAACCATTCATAGTGACCACTATGAGTCTTGAAGACATTTGTTGAGATATGGCTCTGATTTTTTTAGGTTCCAGATTTAGGAAATATTTTTGTATTATCTTAATAATAGCCTATTTTTTTTAGGATATTTTCTGTATAGGATAATAGCTTAATCTTTTCTATATCTTAATTTAGATTTAGCTTAAAATTTCCTTTTCTCCAGCTTTATCTTGTATCTATATGTTTGTGTACCCCTTTTACAGCATGAATAAATCTGAGAACACTGTTCATTATATCTTTTCCTCTGATTTCATTTTGATACCAAAACCTATCCAAGTGATTATTGTTGGACCTATTTTATCATTTGTTAACGGGCTGTTATTGGACCACTTGTTGATGTCTATTCCTGCAAATTTCATGCTTGAGAGGTCCAATTCTAGTGTGAGGAGTGATATGACAAACGAGGAGTTTCTTGGATGAATAAAGGAGAGAGGGTGTTGGAGATGGAGAAGGATGTAAACTTGTTGGAGATGAAAAGAGAGAGTTGGGCCAAACCAAAGAGGAGGGAATCTCCTATGTTCATCTGCAATTTCATTCATACTGTCACTAGACTGCTACAATGACATTGGTTTGGTGACAGCATTTTTAAAACTGCAACACCCAATGCTTTTTGTATGTTGTTTTCCCCAAAATGTGGCACCATAATCAATCACTATGGCAATTTAATAGCACTGATTGCTATATGAATCTGGAAATCAGTGTGCCAAGCAAGAGGTCCTTGAAGAATTGTGTGCTAATTCCTAATTGTGCAATTTGCTTCTTTCGATAGTGCCTGCCTGCCAAGCTGTATTTCACTTATGCAAATTTTTGCATGTGGGGGAATTTATTATAGGCCTCACTGAATGCAATTGTTTAAATATATTTTAAGGCGTTCATCAGCATTCAAGTGAACTAGACTGTAACTAATATTGTTGTAAATGTCAAGGTGCTTTTATGAGCCAGGACTCACCCTAGAATAAGATTTTGTCTTGCTATTTCTGTTTTATTATTTGAAAAATCTAGTTAGCTTGAAATGTGTTCACTTTTTAACTCTGTAATGGTTTATGTAAAACTTTTAACTGTTTTTTCGATTTGCTTTGTAATTTATACAGGCTCTTCGAAAATCAAATTCACTGTCTTCTGATTCTCTGGATAGCTTATTTGATGATAAGGATCCTCCAGAGATTTCCAATGTCAACCTAGCAAAAGAGGTACCTGTTTCTTATTCCTGAGAAATCATCAATTGGTTTATTACAAAATTTAGTCATTTTAGAGAAAAGAGAAACTGGTGTATTATTTCTATTATCTTAATAAGTCGTGGTAGGAGTAGTTTAGTTTTTGAACTTGAATATTTCAAATGAGCCAAATGGTGTGGTGTGATTTATGTTGCTGTACTCAACTAGTGGAACAAGGCTTTTATTTTTTATCAGCTAGTTCTGATCTATTAATGTCACATGTTTGTGGTAGCTGTAATCTGCAACTATATGTTGGTTTAATCTTTTTAATGTTCAGGTATATTCATATGTCGACTTCATCTCAAATTTCAAAGAGATATTTTTATTTTCAAATATTCATGTATCCTATTGTCAACCTTTAAAATTGCTTGTATAATGTTTTTGAAATGTTGTGGCACCTGTCTGTTGCATATACTGTGTGCATCATCTAAAGTTTTAGTCACCAGTTTGTTGCATTCACCTTACATATAATGATTTCAACCAGCATGGTAGGAGAGTATGGGTAGCAAGCATGTGTATCACCAGTGTATTTGGAGAGGCAGAGAATGGATTAAACAAAAGTAGCCTTTCTTAAAAATGTGTCATATTCAAGGGGAAAGATCAGCTATTTCCTTTTCTTTTTGTACAATTAAAAAAAAAGAAAATATTCACAGCAGTTTCCGGTAGTTACCAAGGGCACCATCCTGCCTAACTGAGAATGTAAATCCTAGCTTAGCAAAGTAAGTCAAAGCTGGGTAAATGAAGGAAAGACAAATCAGGACTATCAAACTAGAGATCTCACTTTCTTAGCCAAGATAGTGTAAAGGTAACAGGTCCTTTTACCGGTGGTTGGGCCCACTCAAAGGGCCTTGACAAAGCCTCACTTTTTAGGGTTTCCAGAACCAGGTCGCACAACCTGATCCAGTTTCATGTCTGACCCAGTTGTGGGCAGAATCATATGATTCAACTGATTCATAGTGTGATGTAGCATAAAAAATTATTTGTTGTCAATCTATGTTTTCGGAACTGAGAAATGGATTGGATTGTAATCCGTAGGACTTTGATAATAGTGGTTTGCACCTGTTTGTTGCATCATGTGCATTATCTAAAGTTGTGGTCACTGATTCCCTTTTACTACTAGCAGGTGATGCATTTACTTTTTCTTTCTTGGATTAACTTAAATGTGCATCATGATGTATTTCAGCTAGCCCTTGTTGACCTTGACAATTTAGTCTCTTTGTTGTGTCTTGTAGCAATATTTTCTTTCTACATGGTTCTCATTATGACATAGGTTTTGGCTAATTCAATTTAATTATCAACAAAATCTTTCTTGTAGGAGCTTGATGAACTTAACAGAGACATTGATGATAAAAGAGGTTCCTTATTGATGATGAACTTCTGTATGGAGGAAGTTGAATTTGCAATCCGCAAGCTTGGTATGAGAATGTACTTATTCATTTGCACGGTTCCCATATTCTTCTCGTCATAATTGACATAGAAAGGTATTCTATAGGTCTTGAGTAGCCAAGGAAGTAGTGCATCACTTCAATAGATATGTTTGCTTGAGGCAAAATGCTAGCATGGACCACCATGTGGTCCACCATTCTTGATCACCATTGTTAAAAAAGTGAACTTTAAGCCTAATTCAATCCTACAAAACCGGCTTGTAAGGTGAGGTTTGCACACATTTAATTATAATTTGGTCATATCTCTAGTCAACATGGGATCTCCAACTCATCCCTCACGTTGAGAAAATCGAGAGTGAGAATAAAGGGCGGCCAATAATGGGATGTATAATAGGCATACCAAACCTCACTAGGATAGACACTAATAAGTTCTAATATCATATTAGATAGTGGACTTTAAGCCTAATTCAACCCTACAAAATTGATTTGTAAGGTGAGGTTTCACCTACTTATATATTATAATTTGGTCATATCTTTAGTTGATGTGAAATCTCCAACAACCATCAAGAACATTTGGTCCTAAACAATATATCATGCACCCTTTGGATAGCATTATGCCCCTTCTTTATTCTTCTCCTTCTCCCTTCTTGATACGAGTCCATAACCATTGTAAGAAAACTTGTGATTTTCTATCACCAAAAATGTCAGTGGCAGCAGTAGAGGTCAAAAAATTATGTGACAGTGGCAGAGAAGTTTGAGCCAAAAGAATTAAAGATAGCACCTCTAGAATGGACCTAAACTTATCCCATTAAGATTTGTGGAGGGCTCTAGGAAACATACTTAGATGAGGATTTGTAGTGGTGAGCCATTAGAAAAGACGGAAGGGGCTTTTAGACCTAGAGGAGTTGGGAAAAGTAATCCTGTGTGGAGAGAGTATGTATAATAATAGTAAAGAGAAGATACATTTGATGGCGGTTAAAAAGGGTGCAGCATTGACCACTTGTAAAAATGGTTATGCAAGCCTTTCCCTTGCTTGAGTTATTAATTCTTGCGTGCTTGCTTGGACTTGATGTCAGTAGTATAACTTACTATGTAAATGAATAAAAGGCTATTGTTGAGCATGTATTGAAGTGTTTAGACTAGACCTGTGAATATTCTATAATTAAGATTTTAGGTAGACCAACATTGGTCTCTTGACAGAAATGAAAACAATACTAACTATGAATAATTTGAGCGAGCTTTAGAATATGCATACTTCTATACTTTTTCTATATAGGTTTTTTTCAGTGAAGTGATTGTCAATATCTAATTAACTTCTTCGAATAATATGTATACTTATGCAGATAAAAGTTCATATCTTGCAAGGATTTGAGCAAGTTTATGTATTACTTGCAACAATGAAGATTTCTTGATACATGTTTTATGTAGGTCATGGAGCATCAATTCCTGAGCTGGTGGACTTCATCTTTGCTTTGCAGATTGCTAAAAAATTGAAAAAGGAACCAGAAGATATCACCTATGAGAGAGATGAGGTTTTGATATTTGACCCATTTAATGAGATCTTTTAGGAGATAAAATACTGTGCTATGCAAGTCATGTTTTTAAGTTAATCCTCATCTTTATCATCTAGTAGACAAGATATTATGGTCCTTGTTGCTACATTGTTATGAACTTAATTCATGAGAGAAAAAAGACAATGCTACAAAATAAGCAAGACCTTTGAAGGGAACATAACTATAGCCTCTACTTGTTTTTCTTAAAGACTTGGATGTGATTCTTATGTCATAATTTACGTCTAGCGAAAAAATACAAATTCTTTCTTAAAAGACTATTTATTTAGTTAGTTAGTTTCTTCTGTGCATGCCTTTTCCTCTCATGTGAACTGGGGTTTTTAGTTTGAAATGAGTAGAAGCTTGATCCATTTTGAGTAGATTATTTAAGATTTCCAGAGAATAATGAGTGGCCACAATTTTAGTAGTGTTAGAGGGACTTGAGAAAATAAAGAAAAAGAGAAAGTATATATCTGATAGCTTGAAAAGTCTCCCTTAGGTAGTAATATTTATATATAGCAAATCTGGGTGATACATGAAAGAGTAAAAAACAAATAATCCATGGAACAGATAGGTACTACCCAAAATAGCTTTTGAATAACGCTTAGCCTACTCTGAAGGGTATGAACCCAACATAATAGCGCAAACGGAAACAAAGAGCAATGATTCAGTGTAAATGTATTTAGGAGCAATGGTTTAGTTCAACAAAATTTTATAGGGTTCAATACAACTTTTTTGCATAGAGCATGAAATATTTGAAGAGTTTGATAGTTGGTAACCCAGAAAAATCCAAAAAGTTAAAATACATCCAAAACTTATAAAGTACACTCGTGAATTTAAGGGTAGAACACATACATAGTAGTTTAAGTATAGATAACTGTAGGGAGATGGATTTTGAGAGCAATCCCAGAAAATGCGATAAGATTTCCTTAAACAGTTTGGAGAAGAAGAGGAAACATCTTGAAGGATGCAAGAGGAGCCATTTCAATCAAGTGAAGATAATAAAAGGCACGAGGAATGACGTTTATTTAAAATAATTACAGTGAATGCTTTATGAGGAATTATACATTTTCTATTGATGAGGTTTTTGGGAGATTCAATTAGTGACTTTCAGGTGTCTCCTTGGAAGATATGTGGATGTGTCTGATAGATTTAGTATACATTTGTATTAATGAGTTTTCCCCTTTTTCTTATGTTACACTTTACTTTTGAAATTAGTTTTATCCTCTTTCTTTGTCTTGTACTTGTATCTCCCATATAGAAATCTTCCCGCTCATTATTTTGATTTATCTATCTTGTTATGACTGTATTATGCATCTTATTTTTGTTACTTCTGGGATCTTAGGTCAGCAATGAAAAACTCTTTGGAATTATGGCAAAAACACTTCAATTGTTTGAAATGGGCTTCTCTGAGAATGAAGTATCATCGGCAATTGATAAATTAGGTGAAAACTGATCTTTTCTAAAGTATGCAGCCGTAAGATTAGATTAGTGGTGTTGCCTTTCAAATTGTGAGATGACATCAATGGAATAGAACTTGTATCATTGGCTTTTATAACACTGGATTCTGGAAAATGATATCTATTCCTTTTCATACATGTTTTTTTATCAGGACTTGACTTCAGTTTGCTTATTATTAGTATTACATCTTTAGCTTAGCAATTGTCTGTTGTTCAGGTTCCGAGGCACCGATTTCAGAGCTTGCAAACTTTATTTTTGCTGAACAAAATGGTATCGACTATGTGATGGAATATAAGGTTAGACTTTTTAGTTGTTATATTTCAAATTATATGTTCAATCATTTTTTGTGATTCAGCTTGTTTTTTTTATATATAATTATATTCTTTATTTTATCAATAATGAACATTGTTACGTAGAATCATATTTGCATTTTTTAGTTTACGCTTTATGCATGTAAATGAAGTTGTGGTAAGTGACAAGTATGTCCACTGTCTGTATGTCGAAGTGAGCCCCTCTGGGATTTTAGGAGCTTGAAAATTTAAAGGATAACTATTGAATAGCTTTGCCTACATTTTCTACATTGCATGATCAAAATTAAACACTATAGTATTCATGTTCTTTTACAATGAGTCAACATGGTAAATGTTTTCTTGTGCTAACTAAAATAAAAGTTGTACCAAAAGAAACAGAAACACAGAAGGATATTTATAACTTAACTATAATAT
>Ga0123341_1003638_pt1 | contig 13282 bp, 8 predicted proteins | sample Turbeapinknodule_FD_89959 | JGI IMG/M metagenome (GOLD analysis project Ga0123341, IMG submission 89959) | Root nodule microbial communities of legume samples collected from Mexico - Turtle bean Mexico pink nodule | ecosystem: Host-associated > Plants > Roots > Nodule | place: Mexico: Nepantla... | reverse complement strand
GTTAAAACTGGTTGGAAAGAGGTAATAACATGATATGTTAAATCATTTTTATAATTCTTGAACATATATATATCTAAAAACTAATTTATGTCAACTATATTTTGCAATGCAGTTATTCACGGATGAAACACCAATGAATTCGGAAGGCATTTCATATGTCAGAGATTCTTGGTCCACATATTTCGTAAATTTTTATAACTTTAGCATAGTTAATCAATAGTGTAGGTTTTATTATGTAATTTGATTACTTGTAAATGTACATTTTGATTCTATCAATTTATCTTTATATTTCTGTATTTGTCTGGTTGGGTTTGAATATTATGCAGGTTAATTTATATGGTTTAGGGACAATATAAATTGCACTTTAAAAAAAACACTATTTACAAATGCGGTTATTTACCAAAGCCGCATTTGTAAATCAAAAAACAAGATTTACAAATGTGGCTTAGGTAAAAGCCGCATTTGTAAATGTGATTTACGAATGCGGCTATTACCAAATCCGCATTTGTAAATTTGATTTACGAATGCGGCTATTACCAGAGCCGCATTCATAAATCTTAAACCCCTAAAACCCTCTGCTCATTCAGAAGAATATACAAATGCGGCTATTTGAAATAACCGCATTCGTAAATCGCATTTACAAATGCGGCTCTATAGCCGCATTTGTATCTCTCTGATTTACGAATGCGTGCTGATCAAATGCGGCTCTATAGCCGCATTTGTAAATGTAAAATAGCCGCATTTGATTAGCATTTCTGCGCTAGTGGGTGCTTCCTAAATATCGTTTCCTCACATATTTATAAAAACTACTTATGATTAAGATTAAACGTTGATAGCAATTAACATTTCAAATATATTCCTAGCATTCAAATGTGTTAAACATTATCGTTTGGGTCAGAATCTGATGTGAGTTGACTTTAGATGTTTTCATATATGGTGACACTTTTACTTAAGATTGAGATTTTAACATTTTACCTAAGGAAGATTCCCACTGGACACGAACTTAACCAAGTGGTTAAGTAAGTGTGAAGGTTCACTTCACAGAGGCAAAGATGAAAAAACAAGATATGGTGAAAATGAGATGCAATTGTGGAATTGAAAATGGGCACAAGGTAACATCAATGGTGGTCATGGCCTCCCAAATGATGCATCATACTCATGATTATGAGTGAAACCCAAGAGCAACAAAGAAGAGAAACTAAGAGACAAACACATAAAATGGAATAGAGAAAATGAAGGAAAATGGAATGAGAAAACTTATGATTGTGGGTCAGAAATGTCACGCCACTTGGAGGGTGGTGTGCTCCAAGATGAGTGTGTTGGCCGCCACTTGAGAGCTTCCCAATCACTCAAGATAAGACCTCAAACCTAAGAGGACATAAGTCTCACTAAGAGCTCACACAATTTATGCAGAGTTTCTTTACTTCATTCAAATCCAACTTGGAAAATACAATGGGTAGGCCTTCTATTTATAGGTGAAGGGGCCTTGGAAAACAAGCAAGAGGGGTAGGAAGGGAAAAGGGAAAAAATGGGCAGCCTTAGGGTTTGACTAAGTCAAACCTGTACCCTAGGCTTGTCCTTCTAGAAACTAGGTCAAATTACCTTTCTAAAAGGCTAGGAACAAGCTAAAATGATAACTACACCCCCTATTATGCTAAAGACACCTTATTCTAGCCTATCTTTGCTATTTGGACCCCTAAAGTGAGCCCAAATTATTTACAAACATATTCTATTTTTTTAAGAAGACCAAAAGGAAGAACTTCTGATATTCGGGTTTATAGCTTCTTTTTTTGTTGATTTTTTCTTCAGACTTGGTGGGGCCTAGCTTTGTATCTTGAGATGACTGACCTTTTTGGGAAGTGTTTGTTGTGTCCTTAGTTATCTGTTGGTTTGTATACCCAACACTTGATGTCGTTTGGGAGGAGTTAACAAAAAGGACCAAATTGGGTACTTCTTAAAAAATAAAGGGACCAAATTGATATTTTTTAAAAACTACAGTACAAAATTGAGTATTGAACATATCTTGAGACCAATAAGGTAATTATATATATATATATATATATATATATATTAATTTTTAAATTAGAATAGTAATCATGTGTTTACATGTATTACCTTAAAAAATTGTATATATTTATATTTTATTAGTCAATTTGATAATACGATTGAAATTCAAATTTCATTGAAAAATAAAACATCATTAGAATTTTTTTTACCCATAATTTATTACGCATGTATCGTGAGAATAATAATGTAAGACCATTTACCTGATCATCTAAATAAATAAAAAATTAACTTAATAAACAAAAAATAAATTTATTCAAAATTTATATTTAAAATTTTATTTTTCATTAATTTAAACAAAATATTTCTTAAGCGGGTTGGTCCTTATGCGAAACGAGCCAATAAAATGAATTCGCATTTTTTACGTGGGACAGACCAACCCGATCCGCATTTTACTAGTCAAATACGGAACGAATGTATGCATGACAGGTTGGTATGCATTGCCATCTCTAGACCTTCATTTGTACTACAGATAAAATCTCTTAAGCGTTTGACTCTTGGTTTTTAAGTAGGAAAAGGTTTCTCTGTTTCCATAAAGTTTTCCCTTAATGTCTCCAAATCAAAACTTTATAAAAAAAATTAACTTATACCCATATTTAAATGATGAATATGAGTCAGATAACAACTAAATCTAATACATAAATTACACAAATTGCTAGATGAAGGTAAATAACATAGAATACAAGGTTAAGCATAAAAAAAATAAGAGTCTTCAATCATTAAAATACTTTATCAACATTATATGACTGACATTTCTAAAATCGTCTAAGGCTTCAATAAAGAATCATATATGTTGAATTTCAACGTGATTTTTGGTATTAATACTCGTACTGGTAAAGTTCTTTGTCCTCTTCCTGTTAGATGGGAATTCCATTCACCAGGCTGGGTTAAAATTAACACTGATGGGGTTCCTAGGGGATATCTTGGTTTTTCCACTTGTAGAGGTATTTTTCGTGGAAGTACGGGGGAGTTTATTGGTGCTTTCTCTACGTTTCTTGAAGTTCAGACTGCTTTGGTTGTTGAGTTTTATAAAGTTATACATGCTATGGAGGAAGCTCAAAAGACGAGACTTACTAATGTATGGCTTGAATGTGATTTTGCCTTGGTTTGTGCGGCATTTACTGTTTGGACTAATGTTTCGTGGATGTTTCGTAATCGATGAAATACTTGTCTTAATTATTGTGGGAAAATCTGGTTTAGGGTTACTCATATTTTTCGTGAAACGAATGTGTGTGTTGATAAGTTGCCTAATTTAGGATTTATTCATAGAGAATCACTTCATTGGTATAATAGGCTTCCATCTAGTTTGTTCTTAGAATTCTTTATGGTCTACCTGTGTATCGTTTTTGTTAACATATGGATTTTGGTCTAGTCTCCCGTTTTTTTTAGTATTTTCTTTTTACTTTCTTTTTTAATAATATTTTTTCATGCAATGACGGATGATTGTTGTTACTTAAAGTGTCAACCTAGCTGAAATGTCAAGTTGCATAGTGATACCTAACATGAAACCTTTTATAAAAAAAAATAACACCAATAATATAGTCAAGCTTATACATTGATGATATGTTGAAATAAGTGATTACACATTAATTAAGTATTAAGATCACATTAAAAAATATTCCTTCTTTACCAATAAAAAATGTATAAATAGAAGTTTATTAATATATTATAAATAGAAGGTTTCTATTATCTTATTTAACCTGACTTTATTGGCATTCGCCGACTCAAAATTTACAAAAAAGGAGACATCTCATTCTAATAGAAGAAAAGACCTCGGTCCACAAAGAAAAACACAAGTCGATCTTGCTAGCTATGGTTGCAGAATCATTTTTTTTTTCCTGAAATCTCTCAAAAGTATGAATAATTATTCTTCGGTGTTCGTAGTTTTGTACATCTTGAAACATTAAGTTGAGGAAATGAAAAACACGTAAATAGTTTTCTCATTGAAGAAGACATTAATTGCACGTATGTAACTGAGTTGATAGATAAAAAGGACCAATACTGGAAGTTACACACTTTATATTTTTAGTCCAGACAATTGCCAACTGATTCCAACATATAACAAAGTCATCCCTCTAAGCTCAAACTACAAAATATGAAATTATTTTGAAGGGAAAGTTTTCAACATAAAGGAGGAAAATAGGATATATATAGAGTTTACGTGTGTTAATTAATGAGACAGTGGTGTATGAAAGAGTTGGTTATGAGTAAATTTGGTACAAGATATGTATATAGTATGCCTTCAAGAACAATGCATTAAAGGGTTTGGACATAGTTGAGAGATTGGGGCACATTACACGGCAAGAACAGAGGAAACTTTCACTAAGATATTGCTTCAAAATTACCCCTACCCTGGATTCAAAGCAATGTTAGCCAGAATTGAATTAATGAATTGGAACTATTTCATGGCCTAAATTGATAGCTCCATATTTAATTTTGCACTGTGGAACGTAGCTTTTGTTTTTGGGGCCGGGATACATTGTGAAACAACCTTCCCCCACCACATATTGCATGCAAATGGTACCTGCAGGTGTGTGGGGCCATCATTTCTTTTCACTTTACCACAACATCAAATTCACCACATCAGAACCACCTCTATTTAAATTCAATACATAATTGCCATGGCTACCCAACTACTTAGCGATGTCAAATTAACATTTTTTAAACTTTATTGGAAATGTGTTTGGTCCAACTTTTCTTGATAAGAAAATAAGTAAAAAAAAGTACTGTAAATTCGTAAAAATTTAAATTAATAATAAATTGATTATTTATACTTGAGAAAGGTTAAAAACACATTCTTTTTAATGTATATTCTTTCTCATTAGTGGAAACTTATTAAAACTTATAAAAAGATGGTACTCATCTCTGGTTTAACGACCCCTCTATTTAATGACTGTCTCTCATAGTTTTGTAGTTTTAAATAAATTTGAATTATTAAAAAGGAGTGAATCCTATTCCTAGTATCTCTGTTCTTTTACAATATGCCTCTTTTAAACTTTCCCACTTTATGGGAATTAAATTCAATATTGGTATTCGATGACTTGCTTTTATCTTTTTATTTTTATTTTTCTTCTTTTCTCTGATATTTGCGAACAATAAAGGGATATTGTGATTATCCCGTTAGATATATAAATGGCACATATAATGTATGTATATTACGCTGGCAAAGATGATGGTTTGGATCAGGAGTTAGTTATTTTATATTGTGGTCCTAATGCGAACATTAATATCACGGGTTGGCAAAGAACAAATAACCGAAAATGGTGTGGGGCATGTCACATGTTAGAGGCACTGTCAGCTTCAACCTTGACCCTTCTAATGGGTCCACACAAAACTGCAGAATTTCTCTCATAAGATAGATTACTAAGATTAAACTCAAGCATTGCAGCCTCCAAATTTGAAAAATTATTTGACACTATCCATGTAAAAGGCCACACATGTATTCATTCCATGACAGCAACCTTTTTGCGCCGCGATACAAAAGTTATGTGTTTCATTTCATACTATAGTAATAATTAGAACTCACGATGTAGTCCATTTTATTTACAGCCATAGAAGCTGACCATAATTCATTACTACTACAAAGTGACACATAATTAAAACTAATCAAGAACTGCTTCACATGGATCCGATGGTAGTCTTTCGCGTTGGTGTCTAGAAAGTACAAACCAAACCCTACCCAGAAGAGAGAGTGATAAAGAAGTGAGAGAGACATGGACATGCACACGACACAAATAAATGCACTAGACTAGACTATTACATAAGTAAGCTCCTAATAATGGCTGCTTGAGCACTGTTGGAGTCTGTGTTAGCCAGAAGCTCTGATAATCGATCACTTAGATCATCAACCTCTCTGTGCAAGTTTTTTATATAGTTGCATGTCTCCTGCAATACCTTAGCAGCTGAAACCTACAATACCCACATATATCATTATCAGTAAACTTCATTGGTTTTGACATTATGATTCATGCACAACATATATATATATACTGTTTTTACAAAATCAATTAATCACGAGTAATATTAGAAAAGATAACCGAGTTTTGTATTATAATATGCGATGTATAGTGTTGGTACATTATAATAAAATATATTATTATTAATTTAAGACAGAGTTGGAGGAAGGTGTTGTGAGTAAGTAATGCAGTTAATTTAGTGAATGGGTTAAGAGGGAGGAATCTGAGTTGGACTATAGCCTCAAGTTGTGGCTAAAGAAAATAAGGAAGAGGTGACTTATCTACGAAAATGAAGGGCATCCACACAAAAAGTGCAATGTATGTGTGTGTTGTGCATGTGAGTGAGAGAGAGGTTGAGAGGGTCAAAGTGAATGAGAGGGACAGTAAGAAAAAGAGAGGGAGCAAGGATAATAAATACCTTGTCGGAGCGCCTGGCTCGAAGCTCAGGGATAAGTTGTTGCAACTTGGAAACGAGATCGGTGATTTGCGCATCCGTGATCTCAGCAGAAGCACCGGATTGTCTGGAACGAGATCTTCTGGTGGACATTGTGAATTAATGGAATGAGCTTAACCACCCTTTGTTTCTGTGTGTCAGAAATGTTATTTGGTGTTGCAAGACCACACTCTTAATTAGCCAGCTTTACGGAAAATGAAGAAAACTAGAAATGAGAGAACCAAGAGTGTTGTGAGTTGGTTGGAGTGAAATGAGAGAAGAACAAGGTGTGAGGGTGTCCACTGAGAGGAGGGCCAAGCAGGAAATGGGGTTGTCAGAGGAGAATGACAGAAAAATGAAACTAAACAAAGTTATCTCAAAAGAGGGTGTGTGCGTATGGAGGTAGGAAAGGAGAGGGAATATTTAAGAGGGGATTTGGATAAAAGAAAAGAAGAATGAAATTGAGAAAAAAAAAAAAGTGGAAATTAGATGTGAAGTTGGTTTTTTTGTTTGTATGGACACAAAAAGTGTTTTTGTCACTATCTTCTTCATCTGATTGTTCTACTTATCAGTTTTTTCTCGAATCTTTATCAGTTTTTTCTCGAATCTTTGATCTTTGTTAGAGTGAAGGATATTTTGTAACATTACAAGAAAATCATAAAACAAAAACTAATTATAGAGACAAAATAATTAGTTATTATAATGACTAAATTAGAGACCATTTTAGAAACTAAAAAAACTTGCGGTTTCTAAATTAGTTTCTATTATTGTTAAATGGTCTTTAAATTGGTATCTAATTAGCTACCCAGGTTTTTCTACCAAATTTAGAATCTAAATAATTGGTAGTTAAAACTTTGGTAGCTAATTAGATACCAATTTAGAAACTACTTAACAATAATAGAAACTAATTTAGAAACTAAAAAATTTTGTAGTCTCTAAAATGGTCTCTAATTTAGTCACTATAGTAACTAATTATTTTTTGTCTCTAAAATTAGTTTTTATTTCATGATTTTCTTGTAGTACAAAAAGGTTCTCTTACATTTAGATTAATATTCCGTGGTCAGAGTGAAATCTATATATAGAAGTGAAAATATTGTTTGAAAATTGAATCTGGATTAACATAACTCTCAAAGTTAATCTTTTTTTTTCTCAACAATAAATAATAAAAAAATAGAAATACGTACTCCAACTCATATACAAAATGTAAAAGGTTCAAGAGAAAAAAAAGTTAAAAGCCTTGTGTGCCCCCTGTCTAACTAGTAAAGATTTGTCTCCGTTGGTAATCTTCAGCCACACAAACTTATATGGGGATATACCACCCGACCGCCCTACTCAGTTATAAGCTTTAGTCCCAAAGGTATAAAAAAATAACCCAGTCAAATAATGCATTTTACAACTTTAAAGAAAGTCAGACCCAGGCACACTATTTGGTTTACTAGTCTAAGCCAGCCGTTGTAAACTACAAAAGGAATGTCTTCCTTCTCCCACCCTCAAGGTTGATCTTGGTTTAATCTGATAGTACATATTGATTAATATATTCTAATTGCCTTTAATCATTCTTTATTTATTTCTCATTTTAGATCATCAACATGTGTTCCTCGAGGTTTTCCGATATCATTTTAGGCTTGGTTTTTCTAGTATAGTTTGTCGAGTCGTCAACCGAGCATGATCTCGATCAAGTCGATGATGTCAGATATTAATGGTCTCTACCACATACACATTAGCCCCTCAAGCACGATAGGTTTGGCTTTGTGAGTCTTAATTGTTTTGAAAGAATTTTACCTTTTTTTCTTTGGTTGAATTATTTTGACAACCTACAATCATATCACCTAGCCCCCTAGGCTCGAGGCCTTATCCAGAAGAGTCTTAGAAAGAGTGGGCATGATTAGGATTCTGGTGCGTCCTCTTTCGTGATTTGTGCCTGATGTGATCTTTACCATTAGTTTGAAGGGATTTGACGATTGAGAGGTGACGGGGTGTGTTGATTGGATTCTTGTGCTTCAACATCTATAAATAAAGGTGGTTCCTTAGTTGTATGACCACTTTCATTTTTTATAAATCCGATTAGTGACTAGGTGTAGAGAGTTTGTGTATATTTGAGGTTAGTGATGTCTTCCTCTTTAAGTGTATTGACTTCTTTTGGTGGGTGCTCCTCGAGGAATTTTGGTCAATTGATCGTTGTTTTGGGGAGAGTTTGACCTCTAGGGTAGGGGAATGTTGGGTAGACACTCCTAGTGTGAGAATCTTGTTGTTGAGCAAGCCAAGAGTTTCTCCCTCTTCGTTCAAGGTATTAGTGGGTAGGTACAGGAGTCACCCAATATTTTTCAAAATATTGGTGGTAGTTAGTGATAGAGTCATACCACGAGCGTTCCTATGCTCAAAAGAGATTCTAAAGTAGACATAATTTCTCTTAAGCAATGTGTTACCATTGGCAATGTCTGTCATGGCTGGGAGTGGCGTCATCTGAGTTCTTCTATATGTATAGTTACTTTTTCTCAGACGTTGATGTCTCCCTTTGATGAGTTTACCATGAGTGTTTTGTGCGTCCTTAGTGTCACTTCTACACAACTGCATCGAAATACATGGGCCTCGTTTGCAAGCCTTTCAATTTGTATACAAGATGTTCAATTTATATCTCTCTCCTCAAGTTTTCCTCCATTATTATAATGCTTGGCCTAACATCCCAATCGCTTGGGTATCCCTTGTAGGTTAACTGGGTTGTGTTTGTTTGTCCCTTATACTTCATCCTATAAAAACTTTATAAGTGGGTTATTTAAGGCTGTCATTGAACATTTAGGTTGAAATCATATTTTCTTCAGGGATAAACCAAAGTTCCCATTTTATTGGACCCAGGAACCCCTCTGTTATCATAGTTGCTTGAGGTTTATGATGACCTGTGAGGATAAAAAAGTCTTCTCGGAGGCATTACCCACCCAGAAGATACTTCCATTTTATCTTTCCCCTTGATAATGGGTGGATTTGATAGATGTTTTGTTTGTATTCTCGGTAGGTGTTAACTTTATTGAATAATTTCCTATGTTGTAGGCATCATCACTCAAATGACTATTGACTTTATGTCGGTGTTGAAGCAGCTTCAACTATAGAAAAGTTAGTCCAACAATAAAAGTTCAACTAACTCTCATTTGTCCGAATGGAGGTGCCTTATTCTATCTTTTGGGTATTAATCTCTAGAAAGAAAACTAATGAGCATTGGATTTTATGAAGTTGGTGGGTGTTTTATTGCTTTATGAGTAAATGGTTTTGGATTCAATACCCATGTGGATAAGGGATTTGTGGCCCAAGTAGCAGATGTTGCGAATGGAAGATCAACTCCCATGAATGAGGATAAAAAAATAGAGAGGTTGAAAAGACTGTTGTTGGTGAATTTAGTGACATCAAACATGTTTGGGGTATTCTTTCAATGGGAAGGTTAGGTCTTTCTAGACAGTAATTACTACTTGCAATAACATATTTTTGCTGAAGTTTTTGATTTCACGATCAATGTATGTTTTCAGCAAACAGTTGTTCAATTTTGATATGGTGTTCTATTCTACCTTTGTAATTGACCTTGCGTCTCCTCCAGATGATAAAAAACACAAGAGGAATGAGATGTCCTAGAAACAATTTTCATCAAGAAGGTCCCCTTATAGGTCTTGATCTTTTTCTTCTTATGTTGGGATCAATGTTGTTAAACCCTTTCTCGATGGGGACCTGACCTTTTTCAAATGTGTGAATATATCTTTGACGGATACTGATAAAAAGGTAGCAACCTCAACTTCATTCGAGGAACTCGTGGTCGCGCGCTTAGAGATGCAAAGTTGGGCCTTGATCTTCACTCGAATTATTAGTGTTGAGATTTCTAAGGGTTCTCCCAATTTTCTCTTCTTCTAGGATATTAACCTAACTTCTTTGTAGACCAAAAGTTTATGTGTGATAATGTTGGGGTTGACTCCAACATATCGATCGTCATTCATGCGAATATCAGTATCTTTCACGGTTAGTGAAGTCCCAATTTGGGTACACTAGTTCTCGTCTTGTAATTGTAACGAGATAATGTTATCTCTAGGTTCTACTCAGATATTGTTTATCCTTGGATCAAGGTCGATAAAAGAAATAGTATGGTCCCTTCTCATACTTGGTTGATCCCGGTAGGCCAAATAATCTTGATACGACTATGGTGGCTTAATTTTTAAGCTAGTCGTGTAACATTCTCTCGCTATCCTCTGGTCCACGTGTAAGGTGATGATGTCAGCGAATATCAAGGGGAATTTCATCGACAAATGTGGCCTCCAGCTAGTTAAGGGATAACCTCCCCAAACATCTCAGGTTGGAACCTTATCAACTTTTAGAATGAGGTCAACACTAAGAGCCTCTTTTAGAATTCAACTTTGTCTGTGTTCAACGAGGTGTAATGAGAGAATCTAGGTAATTAATTCTTCCTAGGTTTGTTTGTTGGTTGAGATTTTTCTTATCTCTCCTTTTCTTAGGGCTTCTTGGGCCCAAACTTGATTTAGACTTAACTCTAGATCACGTGAAGTTCTTTTAGTTGCATAAACTTTGTGACTTTTTGCCTTAGTTCATCTAGGTCAGCGACTGGTTTTTTGTAGAGACTATCTATGAAGGGTCTTGGTTTCAGGGCTGCACCATATGATAGAGAGCAATCTCCAAGTTGAGGTTTTAGATATTCAAAGTGACTTTCCCAAACCTCTCCATGAGAGCCTCCATGCCTCTCCCTTCTTTTGTTAGATGTTGACAAGAGTGACATGGCAAGCTCATTGCGAACTACGTTCTAAATTTAGTCGTCTTGTCATATCGATCAATACTTAAACCTTTCCAACTTGAAGCGAGTTCAACATTCATTTTTCTGTCAACGAAAAAGGATGTCATCGAGCACTTCCCAAGTTATTGAAGTGTTTGCCGATGTGTGAATAGTGATTCTGCCTCTAATGTATCGGTTACCATAGTTGGATGCTCGGGGTCACGAAAACATTGTTATATTTTTAGTCACCAGTGCTTGGTATTCTCCCTCCTAGGGTTGGGACAAGTTGGTACACCTTCTAATCTCCACTTCATTTTCTTGTTTTCTTGTTAGAGGGCACTGATTTCTTCAACATTCTTATGTTACATTTCAACAATTTCCTTTTGGAGAGCCAAAAGTAGAGTCATGTGTTCGGTCTCTGTTACTTTTGCATCTACTGATATTTGGTCGTTAGTCATAATCCTCATAGATACCATTGAATTTCCCAGTATTCTTCCTTCTTGGACTCACGATGGAAGCTAATTTTTCTTTTATAGACCTTAAAGGTATCTTCGATTCTGCCCTTTTAATCTGATTGTTTTACTTCTCAATTTTTTCTCAGATCTCGATCGGAGTAGGGATCTTTACAAAAACAATTTCAACGCTCAAGTCAATATTTGGTGGTTAGAATATTTAATACTATTGAAAATGTAAAATTTACTCTATGATGTTAACCTAATCATAGAGGTAAGTGTAATATTTTTGAAGTGGGTCAATATTATAACATGCGTATAGATTTTCTGAAATATTCTTGACTTATTATTTCTAGTTTGTCGAGACGATGTCCACCATATATAAATCTCAATCAAATTTGTTATTTGAAATATTAATGTTGTCGATAACCTATAGTAAACTTTTTATAGATGACAGTAATTTATTGGTAGGGTTGAGGAGGTGGTGAAGGAAGGGAGAGATTAAGGAGTAGAGAGTAGAATGGAGAAGTGCATGGGGGGACTAGGCATTGTTATTAATAGGCGAGTAACTGCTCCAACGGTACAGCGGTAGATGATGAGAACGGTGTGTACCCAATTTCTTCCATCAAACTCCCTAATCCAAACCCTAAATTATGCAATTTGTCTTCTCCTACAAAATCAAAATCAGAGTGAGATAGTCTATGGTGTGTTTATCTCATCCTCTCCACCAACCATCCAATAAAAACCTAGGTTGGGATCACAAACAATTTCCCTCGGCGTTTGAAGCAGCAGAAAGGGGAAGTTAACGGTGGTGCAAAGGCATCCCGTGCTGGAAGGCCTTGGATTTGTGCATGCATCATTTGTGGTTTTACAGAGCAAACTGACCATCTCTCCAAACAAAGTGAAGATCCATCATTACCCCTGCTGCCACACAGACAAGCAGCTTTGAAAAAAGTGAAAACTTCACCCCACTGCACTCACTTACAATATTTAACTGCCAATCTATTGTCTATGTGTTTTAATCAATTGCACAAAGTTCATGTGCCAAAATATAGGTAATAATATATTTAACAAAAAATTCAGCTAAAAAAAAGGCATTGTTATTAATAGGGTTTAGGGTGAGAGAGAGAGAGAGAGAGAGAGAGAGAGAGAGAGAGAGATGAAAGAAGGAATGGGAGAGATACGCCATACTGTCCTTTCTGAATATGTTCCCTAACTGGGGTTAGACTTCAAATGGCTTAAACCAAATGTGGTTGTTTATTAGCCAACGACGCGGGACCCCTTTGTGTCAGTCTCAGCACGCAAGCCCACGTTATCTTACTACTTCCTTGTCATCTTAATCATTTCATACCCTATTAATCTTCTCTTCCTTTTCCCCCCCTTTTCTCATTATTCACTAATTCAACTTCCCCACCCTTTCATTATTCATCAAATTTTTACTCTTTTCTACATTTGCAACCCACTAACTCACCAATGCTTTCCTTTTTATTTTTAATCATATTTTACATTTTCATTCATTCTTACATCACATTCCTTACTTTACTTTATCAATTTTTTTAAACCATCATAAACTCACAACTTCAATATTTTATACAACCATTTACCAACTATCTATATT
>Ga0123341_1003637_pt1 | contig 13282 bp, 7 predicted proteins | sample Turbeapinknodule_FD_89959 | JGI IMG/M metagenome (GOLD analysis project Ga0123341, IMG submission 89959) | Root nodule microbial communities of legume samples collected from Mexico - Turtle bean Mexico pink nodule | ecosystem: Host-associated > Plants > Roots > Nodule | place: Mexico: Nepantla... | reverse complement strand
GAGCTCACTTAGAGCTTGTGGATTCCTTGAAGGTGAAGGATAGGTATGGAGAGTGATAGGTGAGGCCTAATCACTTGGTCTAGTGGAAAATTGAAGATCAAACGTCTATCCTAGGGAGGGTAGAAGACAAGAGTGTAATTGGCACAAATTTGGCAGCAATTCACTCATTGATTAATATTGTCAATACATGAGCCAAGCTCCTCATTATATAGTAATTGAGGGTTGGTTTGAATCAAGGAAAAAGGAGGGAAATTCAAATTATCCTAGCTTTGAAGTTGGCACCTAAAATGAAGCACATGGAAGGCATGCTACCTTGCTTGGAACGTGCACTTCCTAATGGGCTTGCTCAAGACTGGCCTAGGTTAAATTAGGAGCTTTAGAAACTCTAATTTAATCTAGGTTGGTGTTTAGGTACCAAACTTCATTTTAAACAAAATTACAAATAAAGTTCCTATGCTAATTTTGACAAGAAATTAAATTCTACTCTACACTAGAGTTTATGGCATATTTTGAACATGTATAAGAAGGTTTCTCTGCCATCAGTAGCAGCATTTCAATCTTCTTGAATCTTCTTGGCCATAACTCTAGTGGTTAGCCCAAATCTACTCTTTGGTGGGCTTGCATTTGGGCTTGTGCTTGGGCCTTTTCCATCAATATTTTCCTCCCATTGATCGTGGTGATCTTTTCTCTTCTTTTGTGGAGATGGTGCTTGATCAGATGGATGTCATAGCTAGTGATCAAAAGGATCACTACGAATTCTGTGTTGCTCGGTTCCAACATCTGGATCATCAAGTTGTTTAGACACAACTTGCTGAGTTCCGGTGTGGCAAAGAGATATAGGATACATGCATCTTATGTTTTATGTATTCTGAGCATTATATTTCTACCTTCTGACTATGTTTATTATGTCTATTTGCTTAAAACAAAAAGGAGGAGAAATGTATGTGGTTGTTTGAATGTTCTGCATTACACTTATGTACATATATATTTGGATTGCTTGTTCTTTCCTCTTAATTTTTTTGCAGAACTTATTTCTCAGTCAAAATCTACCACACGCAAGATATTTTTCTTCATAGAAAAGGGGGGGATTGTTGTCTTTGAAGATTTGAAGACCTTGATTTGATGATTCCAAATCCTTTCATGAAGATTGAAAAGCAGTGTGTATGTGTGTGTCTAGGTAGTTTTTGTTGTATCTTTACGCAATGCATTATGATCCAAGTTAACTCCAAGAAAGTTTTTATAATCAATTTATTAAGATTTTAATCTGTTAAAATTACTTCTACTGGAGTCATATGACTATAGTAAGTATTTTTAACTGATTGATTTATCGAATCAACAAGTTGGAAATACTTAAGTTTATAAATGTTTCTAAATAGTTTTATTTTTTAAAATGTCCTTTCTATTAAATGAAATCAACAGGTTATTTTGAAAAATGAATTGATTTAAAAGTTGTTGTTTTCTTCTATCAAATACAAATTGTTTGTTATTTCAAAGAAATCAACTTAATGTTTTAACTATTTTCAGTTTTTATAACTAAATTGATTTAATTGATCAAGCTACTTTCTCCTTTACCAAAGACTTTTAAAGGAATAATTTATGCATTTAAAAATCACAAAATTGAATCAAAGAAAATAGAAAGTTTTCTTTCAAACATCTTGAAGAATTCTTTGCTTCTTGGATCACTCTTCTATTGTGGTGAAGGTGTTTCTGAGTTTGTATTCCTCTGTACTATATGTTCTTAGGTTTTTTCAAACCTTTACTTTTATTCTTGTTTGTCTTAAAGCATATTCATATAGGGTTTATGTGGTTTTGTTGTTGATTGTGAGTGAGAGTTTTTGTAGGGTTCAAGAACTAAACTCAAGGTTGTGTAATTGTGTAAACTTGTATTTTGTATAGCGAATTCTCAGTTGATTTGTTGAGGGTTGGACATAGCTCTTGTGTTAAGAGGAACCAGTATAAAAGCTTTGTATGGATCTCTCTATCCCTTTTTTTTACTATTTTTATTTATTGTGTATCTAATAATCACAATATTTCAATTGATTGAACAAAGATAAAATTTGTTGTTTTTTTTATATTTGTTTGACGTAGCTCTTATGTTAAGAGGAACCGGTATAAAAGTTTTGTATGGATCTCTCTATCTCTTTTTTTACCGTTTTTATCTATTGTGTATATGATAATCGCAATATTTCAATTGATTGAACAAAGATAAAATTGGTTGTTTTTTTATATCTGTTTATAATCGGTTGAACAAGATTATCAATTAATTTATTTTATTAGAATTTTCAATCTGACTTCTGGTTTTGCGAAAATCTTTTGAAAAACAATTCACCCCCCTCTTATTTTAGGTCAACAATTATAATAGTAACAACACATGCAGTTACAGAATCGCGGCAGAATCACTAAGGTAAATCTATTTTAATGAGGGCAATATAACCGAAGGAACCACATTGAATCGTTTTAAAAAAATTTAGGACCATGTTGAACTTTTTAAGAATCTTGGGACCGAATCTACTTTTGACCCTTAATATAGGCACTAAAAGGGTAATGGCTTATATATATTGTGCACAAACATTCTTCCAATTCTCACCACCGTATGTCTTAATATATGTAATTTAGATCAGTAGTAAAGTCATAATATCCATTTTTCGTAATAGATTCACATACTTAATACTACCACATCTCAAGTATCTCTCACAACACATAAAAATAATATTATAATACCACTCTAGGCATCAAAATACACAACTATATTAGGTCACAATATTGCGTAAATATCCATAAATAATATACATTAATAAGTATATCATACAAGTGTATACATCTCATCATTATTATCATATTATATATAAAAATATATTTGTCAAATCACAAAGTATTTCACTCAATTAAATATAGCATAACTTAGAGGAAGATTACATCACTTAATCAACTTTGTTCCCTAAAATAAAAGAAGATCACATCGCCTTAAGCAACACTTACTTTAAAGGAAAGAGAATAAGAAGTTTCTACTAACTCATTAGTTAAGTAGGTCAGGACTTTAGTTTTCACTATATATAGGAAGAATATACCTTATAAACTCATTGAGACTCAGGGATACGTTACTAATGTCTTCTTTAGGTTGTTTTTGTCTTTATTTTTATCTTGACAATTTCAACTTATATAACGTAGCCTAATGTTGATATCTCATAAATAATTATTTATTTTATTGAAATAGATTAACCATCTTCTATATTTCTCTATATTTCTCTAAGCATATGATATGAAGAATGAATGGTTAATAAACACCTAAACATAAAATATAGTAGAATAACTCTAGCTATTTCTGAATGTATTACGAAATAAGCATCCAAACTAATATTTTGGTTACAGAATAGACATACTTTTAGAAGAGTAGCACTTGTACACAAGGTGTTAAAAATAACTCTTTCATAATTATTTTTTACGTGCTGCAAGCATTCCATAAATATGATATTTTGTCAATAAGTATTACAGAAAAACACCTAATTTGAAATATGTTTGCTGATAAAAAATTTCGTATGGAACACATGATTTGTAATTAATTTTTAATGTAACACACAATGAACATTTCCAAAGTATCAATGTGTTCTGGAAATGCCATCCCCCATCCATAATACGTTTCAAAATACCTCTTTTGAAACACATTTAAAATACTATCACATATTTAGTCGTAAAAAAAAGTAGGGGAAAATAATGCGTAGATGTGAAAATTTAGTTTAGAAAATTAGAAAATATTAAAAAGAGAAGGGAATGGAAGATAAATTTTGAAGGTCCAGAAAAGAACTGTAAAGATATTGGGATTTGGATGGTGTTGTTTCTTTGAATGTCACAAAAAGAAAGGGTGATTATTTTTATAAAGCTAAAGTCTCTTGGCTGATTCTCACTACACTAAGTCATTTCAGACCCAAGACACCCAATATGTTTATGTAAAATTACTATAATATTCTTAATAAAGTAGAAACTATATTATATTTAAATACATCCAACCAAAAAACCTTTCAGATATAGTGATTTGGAACCCAAAAAATCATTTCAGATATTCATATCTAGAACTCAAATACTCCTTCCATATATAGGTGTCCGGAACTCATATTTCACTTTCGAACATGTGCATTCGGAACCTTAAACTGGAAATGAATTACTTTATGGGTTTTTATATCCATTTGTATATCCGGAGGTACTTACATTATCTTCTGAATTCATGCATCCGTAAGTTTATATTCAGACTTCCAGATATCGTCATCTGGGAACAACTCACCTAAAAAATGATGAAAACGAAGATGCAATGTATTTTCTTACCTCAGAACAATGTGCACAGCAACTAAGAGTAAACTTTTCCTCCATCACCACATCAATATTGCACCAAAAAGTTGAGTTTAAAAAGTAGTGTTGGATGCACATAAAAAATGATATGGTGCGGGGTGAAATTGCCAAGTCTCTTTGGTATTTAGCAAAAACTGGATACTTTAATTCCGTTCAAGTCCAATGAGCCAAATAAAAATATAGACTCTAAACACGAAGAAGGTCATTGCTTTAGGCACTTCTTTAGTTTTCATGTGTACGAGGCAATCAAAAGATCAAATTGTCTTTTTTTTTCGTGACTTTAATAAAGAAAGTATTTTGAATGGTGTAATTTAAAAAGTATATTGTGTAATCTAAAGGCACTTACATAATCTAAAAAGCATTCCCAAATTACAAAATCTATAAACTATGTTTTTTGAAAAATTGATTTTCAGATCTAAAAATAAATTTTAAACTGTACAATCTAAAAATAAATAAATATTTTAAAATTGTACAATTCAAAAGTAGAAAAAAATTTATTGTATAATCTTGAAGTAAAAAATATTTTCAGATTACACAATCTAAAATTATTTTGTCATAATAAACAGGAGAGGACAAAATAAAGATTTTAATATTTATGGGGTGAAAAAAATTATTGGGGATAAAAAAAATTCCCCTACAAAATCAGACAAAAGAGTTCACGAAGCTTGCATGGGTAACCACTAACGCAATGCACCGTTGAAAATACAAAAAAAAAAAAAAAAACGTACTCATCCCTTTATTTATGGATTCCAAATGCCACCGTTAAAGTCCCTCACTTCCGACTTTGCATCGTGCTCATGAAAGGGTTTTAACCAATCAGCTTTCCCAGTACAATAGATTATGGCAACACTCCCTCAATGAGAACAAATTAAGGCCATTTTAATTTAAAATTTGACAACAAATACTAAATGTTTATTTTACTTTTAGAGGCTGATAAACATGCACTTTGCACTTTTACACAAGTGAAACTCATTTATGAGATTGCCTTTTTAAAACTAACACGAGAATTAATGGAAATATTCAGTATCGTCATTACAAGTCAAGGCAAATACATTGATGAGGAAATCAACTCAAAAACAATACAATGACAAGAAAAAACTTCAAAAAGTATTTGCCTCTTTGTCAATTCTATCTACACTAGTAATGATTGACTATACCATATCAAGCACATTGCACACTTTATCATTCAAGGAATTATGGTACAACAAAATCAAATGAATGACATCCCAATTATATGAAAACGAATTTAATTTAATTGTTTAGAATGGCAGTTAGCAACAAAAAGAAAGTCAGTATTCTTCCAATAAAACAGGTAGAAACTGAAGAAATATCGTGTGCACCAACTGTACGCACTACTCCAGTCGCTTCATCCTTCACTTTAATGCTCGAAGAGCCTGAAACACACAACACCCCAATGCTAAGTAAGCTAACCCAAAGGCCAATAGAAATTAACACGATAGTTGTATGGATAAATAAGATAACTATAAGAATGAAACTTCTTTTGGTCAAGCTCGTGTAAATAAATTAATTAACATTTCTTACATTTCTAATAAGAAAATAAAAAGGTCATTAAAAATTAAATTACACTATCCTCCACCTAAAAATAGTCATTAATAACCTTTCCCGTTGCTTGAATTACAACTCTACTTCTTAATTGAAAAAATTACAACATCCTCCTGCAATAGTAATATATGCTACACTCCAGTATTTAATGTCTATCAGTCTCTTAGGAATACCTTTTCGCTCTTTGCGGCTCTCAACAGCATCAACAACTAATTTTGAACTATCATATTTAGAACTTCAAAAGATGAAATAAAATTAGGGCTCGCAATGTTTAAAAAAAACATTTAATTTTCTCCGGTCTAAACTCCTATATGAATAGGGCGTGTTCGAAATTAGCTTGGGGCAACACTAAAAGTTGCATAGAGAAGAAATATACCCGTAAGACTATTTTATCTTGTCCCTTTAAGAGATCCGTTTACAACAAAATAGACTAACATGTAGCACACTTAATTTCTTATGGTAAGTGTTTTAAAATTAGATGGAAAGGCAATATAAGTATCTCTCTCGCTAAAGACCTTTAAAACATTCAATACGGGAGTAGGTTTCGGCTAAGTATGATGAAACTGATTTAAATTAAAAAGTACTAAAAGGAAACAAGCTACGTGATTTCAACTATCCACAACAGAAGAGATGCAATTATTACTCCAATTTAGATTAAAATTGTTTTTTACTTAATAATATGACCCCATTATTATTATTCCTCTCTCAAGTATGATAAGTGAGTAAAATATTTAACAGTTGAGCATAATCGGAAAGGTACTATACTTAATATTGTATTGAAGTTTAAAAAAACATAAATAGGCGCAATTTTTATTATTTTAATGGACAACTAAAAAGGAACAGATGCATCATAAAACAAAGAAGGAGACAAAACGCTATGAGACTCTGCTTGGTACTCACAATTATAGTCAGTCCATCCAATGGCCATATTTTCAAGATCATATACCACTAGTTTGTTGGATAGCACCAAATCTGCAATTGAAAATAATTCCAAGTTAATCAAAAAAGATTTACAAAATGAATAAAACTAGCTTCAGTCACACAAAGACATAGCAACAGAAAAAGCAAAGGTCCAAAAGTAAGTTTACAAAAGTGTACTTAATCCAACATAAATTAGGGAATAAATGAAAAGCTGTAAGATGAACCCTCATCGGTGTTCAATTATGGGCGCTGGCCAATGGAAGAAAGCAAAAAGAGAAAGAGATAACCAACAATAATCAAACATATTATTGACAGGATGTGATATAATACACTTAACCTAATACACCTATTTGTAACAAATATAGTATTACTAGTACAAGTCAAAGCTCAATAACAGCAACACTTATAAATTAATGACCCAGATATCTTAACAATCAGAATCAGACTCAATTGGTGACTTAATGCACAAATTTTGTTTCGTAAACTTACACTAAGTTGATGGATTAATTTATAAAGTGTCATTTAATTCTAAATAGTACCTCCAAGAAGGGTCATGTCCTTTCCATTCTTGGTTTGAGTCACACTTTTCTGCCAGCCAATACACCAGATACCGCCCTGCAGTCAATCAAGCACAAATTAATATTAAGAAACACCATAATCAAATTCCAGTAATTGATCTTATAAACCCAATGTACTCAAAATAAATTCAAAAGATACACAATATATTAGTAAAATTATCCAGATGCCAATTTAAATTTTAAACCATCATTATAGTTAACATTGAACAATATATACCTTTAATTTTCATACAGAAAATTTCTCTATAACTATACATGGAATTTAATATGTATGATAAACCACAGAACACTCAGGTACATTCAAGAAATTGAGAAATCAGTTCAGACAACAGGTTAACTTAAGATTAAAAAGCCCTTAAAGAAAAACATATTTGTCAATTGAGTATTTGAGTGTCTAGCATACAAAGCTTCTCAAATAAGAAGCTGGGTACATCTATAATGAAATGAAGTTCCTACTCACTCTAAACTGAAAGAGGTAGTCGTGAGGATAAACTGTCAGAGAAAGAGAATCATCAAAATGAAGCTTCACAACTGGAAATCCACGATCAACACTGCAAGATTACAACAGTCAACAAAATAAGGGCTGCATATGCTAGACACAAAGTGCACTTGTTGCCTTTGTGAACTGATGAAATTGAATTGTCAAAAAGTGAAATGCATTTTAATTACCCAAACATCATTTGAGCAATGAATACCAAGTTACTATTCTTAAAAAAAAAAAACTTTTTGACAGATGATTCTTTTGAAATATAGTTATTTGTAAGGTGCCAACAAAAGGTTTATATACTTCTATTATACCTAAATAGTCAGACATGAGATTCTAGCTCCCTTCAGAAACAAAGAAAAAGGAGAAAATAATACAGAAACCCGAAACAGAAAATTCAAAGGACCGTTAAGGTGATTGTCATACATTTTTCTGTAACAAAAAGTCCTAATAGCACCCAATACATTCCCTTCATCAAGAAGCTAATCGGTAATTTTAAAGTCAACATATATCAAAGCTGCATCCTTGCTAAAGTACTCAAATTTTATTACACAACCTCCTATCCTAATTACTACTGCCTTGTGTCCTTTATTATCACAATTTTTTTCCTCCTGCAGGTTTCAGAACATGGATTACCGAATATTATCAAACAGTCGAAGATACATTTAAATAGAAATATGAAGTTGACACTTGACATCAAACACTATGGACTAAACAACCAAGAAAATAAACCTAAAGTATCTCCGATAAATTATGTGACATACCAGTTTAAAAGAATGAGGAATAAACTAATACTTATTCCAGTATAAACGAGAAATGTAAATTTTCAATAAAAGAATGTCACGAAGATAAGTGTCATACTTTCCAGAATACTGAAAACAACTAAATTGTTGCTCAACAAGATATAATTTCAGTCCAGGCTGCCGGGCCAAAACCTATCATAAAGAACATTAATGAATACTCAAGTAAAAATATTGATTCAGTTAAACCTTTATAGAAACACTTACCTTTAGAATCAGTTGGTCATAAACTAAGCCAGGAAGATAAGCCAAGGTTGTTCCACTATCTATTACTGTTCCCCTCCCATTTTCAGAATCAAATATATCCGAGGGAAGCTGTAGAGTATCTGTATCAACCTCAATACTCTTCAAAACCACGTTATAGTGTGCCCTATAATGGTCAAAAGATAACAGTTATGGCATAACTTTTTTAACTCAAGATCTAAACTGAATATCAAAACATTATATCTTATAGGTACCAGAAAAACATTTCGCAACTCAAAAGAGGCCTCAGATGAATATACTTTCAAAAAAGTAGCCATAAAAACAATACAAAAACAGAAAGAAGGCCTTTATTATGTGGCCTGATCACACATACAAATAGTAGCTAGTGAGATGGATGGAATTTCCTACATGCCAATTATTTTTCCAAATTCAAAGTTAAAATGGTCCCAACAGGATCCAAAAAGGGGCAATAAAAGACAGAAAATTTGAAAAGGTGTTGCTCAATACACCTGCATTAATCACATTGACATAAAGCAATAAAATTGATGGAAATATACAAATAAAAATCTATTAGATATCATTGGTATAAATACTTTATTCCTCTCTCGTATCAAGCATTTATAACATTAACTTTAAAATTATATCTTGGTTACTTCATTTTCTGAATCTTTTATAAATATATTACATCAAATGTTTGAATGCTACATGTCCAAATGGAGAAAAAAAGAACCATGCAAACTCAGTACTCTAGGGAATTTTTCTATCTTCAAATAATATTAAGTACTTCTCCCTACTTCAATTATAGAACAACCCAACCAACTAAAATATCTTGTGAACATCACGAGGTTATTTATAAGATAATTCATCATTATTGGTAGTTCCAATATTGTATGACCATCAAATTACCCTTAGATTTATATGATAACCAATATAATAGTGTGAGAATGAAATACTAAGTTACCGCACATACATTTTTCGTACCAATGGAGTTGTACTGACTTTTGGTTCCACCACTTCCCCTATGGCAAATATTCCACCGCCAAGAATATTGTCAAGGCAATGTGAAAATATTTTTTTCACCTTTCCAGACGCAGCAAGCTGTGAAAGTACAGAAGAATTTGCTTGTCCAAAACCAATTATTCCGTCAAGGGCTTGGTCAGATGATGAACCCAATGTGCCAGATTGTACAGCACCACACCTGTCAGCAAAAGATTGACCAGAGAGATATAAACAGGAGAAAAAGTTGAAATGGCAACATTTTTCTTTAATCTATCAACCTAGGAATTTATTAGCTTAAATATTTCTAATTAAAAATAGTACAGTGAAACTTCATACTTGAGTGCAAAGTTTTCACATAAACAGAAACAGATGACTCAAAAGAATGGAAATTTTGTTCAGAACCAAGATAATTCTCTGGTAGAACCCCTAATCTGATTGAACAGCAGACATGGTCGTCCTAAACACTATCATAAGAAGTCGACAATAAAAAGTTTCAGTGAGAAATTAAAACCTTGGTACTTAGTAATCGTAATTATTCTCACCCAAAAACGATGCTGCTATTTTGTGGCGTAGTACGAAGATTTCCATTGACGTGATTATAAGTAAGATAATCCTGGACATAGTATCCAGAAGTTGCACTTCCGTCTCCATAAGTTATGCTGTAGGGGCATGGAATTTCAGACTTGCACCCAGGCATTGGACCATCATACGTGGCAGCGCAAAATTCTTGGTCACAAGAAACCAGCTTTGCAGTTTTAGAGCTGTTTGGGTCATAAAGAGTCAAATCTATCTGTTGCAACAACCACAAAAATAGAAAATTCAACAAGGGATTAAAGTCGGTGGTTCAGAATTTGAATCTGCAAACAGAGGAAAAAGTTTTAAACACAGATACGTACACCGAGATCACTTTTCCTGGGACATTTGGAGCACTCAACACAATTCACCCACAGAATGTCACTTCCTGTATCAACTTGCACATAATAATCCTTCGGAGGAGAGCCAAGCCCAAGTTTTGTATAATACAGACTAAACCAAATAAACAACAACATAAACATGAAAATAAAGAAAACCACTGCTAGCTCCTTAAAAAATCATAATAATTAAACCCACTCCTATACTACAAATCAGAATTCTCAAAATTGGCCACATTCTCTCCTCAGAAGGTATATTCACACATTACCTCACAACTAGCTAGGTGAAAAAAATCTTATCAACCATCTCACTATTTTCCTTTTATTATTTTCTATAACTGTATATTTGATTTTCTTGAGAGACCATATGTTTCAATTTGGATATAAACTTATCGTACAATTTAAGACATACATTCTAAATCTAAAAAACAGTTTATACATTAAAAAAAAATATTTAGTTCTTATGAATTTTAATAACATGCAAATAAATATCCATCCGGTTAAGACACTGGTAAGAAAGAAGCAAAAGAAACGAACCCAGTCTCAGTAGGGAGACCATTGCCGCCAAGGTTGAGATCCACGGCGGAGAGAATTCGACCTTGACGGCGAGCATCGTGAGCTTTGATAGCACTTAAACTCCTTTTCCGACGCTCCACCGGGAACACTAAATTTTCGTTGGCAACGCAACAAATTTCCGCAAGTAGAATCGCCACTAACATCAGTAAACCTCTCGGATCCATTAGTTCAGTAGCCTAACGAGTTCAATTCAAGTGAAAAAACCACAGAAATAGTAGCAACAGATCCAGCACAGCTCAATGAAGCTCGATGCGATTCATTTTGGAGCTTTGGCGTAAAGGTGCATTGGTTTTGCCGTGTTCGGTCCGTTCTATTGATAAAGGTGAATTCGGCAATGGAGAGGATTATTGGGGAATGAAACAACCAACTACCAAAAAAAAAAGACCAACAGTGACCCATAGAAAATTATTATTTTCAACTCCAAACGACGCGTCTTCTACCCGTTTTGACACGATTTTTCCTTCCTTTCATTCCGCTTTTGTTGAAGGGTATCTATCATGCCGCTTTCTCACTTTTCAAATTTTATTTTCATGAAATATATTACGAACCCACAAAGAAAGCAATGTTTATGTATATATAGTAATTGTAATATGTCATAAATTTATTGACTTATTTTTTAATAATTCCATATTGGTCAAATAAAACCATTAAATTAGACTATTTTTTATTATAAAATAAGAAAATGATATAACATTAACATTGACCATACATAGTAATCTTCTTCGTTCTTTCATTGCCATGGTTTCAGTAGAATAAATGTATTCTATGAGACAAATTATTTCCTCAAGATTATGGTAAAGAAAGAGATAAAAAGGATTTTGACTTCTTCTTTGGACATGTACTCTGGAATTTAATTTTCAAATGTATATTTAAGAAAATAAAATATGGTAAAAAAATTGTTTTTGAAAACAAAATTTTAAACATGATCTTGGATCAATTGGTTCAGGTGATCTGTTAATACTAATAAATTATCACTAAAATAAATTTTAAATTTATTTTATTTTTATAAAAATAATCTATAAACTTTAATAGAATTGATGTAGGATGTAGAATATGGTTAAAATAAACTTGAAACTTAATTTTATAAAATATACGATGTTGTGAATTTTGAATAGAGTAGATGATGTAGGATCTTGAATAGCATTGTATGATTCCATAACTCATCCATTAAACCAAATATAATAAATACAATAAGAAGATGCACTTACTGTATTTAATTCGTGTAACTTCTTTTAATTAATGTGCCTAATGTAAGTAAGAACCGTTTATAAAAAGAAACAAAAGGATTGTATTTTAATAAGTGAGTGGCGAACCAAGCAAGCACCCATCGTTTTCTTATCTCTTTTCTTCAGCTTTTTGGAAAGTTTAAAGGAGAAAGAGGGTTAGAGGAACTCACGCTGAATAGGGACTTGGTGAAAATGAAAAGCTATGTATGTGCCAACATGGTGTTTAAAAACTCATCATTTTTAAGTTCACGTTCTTGTATAGCAAGATAATCATAACATTTTTGTTACTGAAAATATATTATTATAACTATTTATTCCTTTTGTGTTGTCGGGAATGATTCTATTGACCTTTTTGTGTGACTCATGTGTAATAGAAAACATTAAAATACAAGTCACTGAATCTTGTCGTAAAGTTCTTAATTTAATAGTTTGTGATGCCCACGTTAAAACCCATTAATGGATATTCCTTCTCATTATTGTCTCATTGCTATTCTCACCATTTTTATTATCGTTCTCACCTGTGTTGAGTTATAAAAAATAATATCTTGGATTACACAGTTTCAACATTTTTTTTAAATTTAGAATTGCATAATTTAAAAGATAATTTAAAAAAAATAATAATTACATAATTTGAAAGTAAAAAATGACTTCTATGTTAAAAAATGTTTCTGAATTGTAT
>Ga0123341_1003634_pt1 | contig 13285 bp, 8 predicted proteins | sample Turbeapinknodule_FD_89959 | JGI IMG/M metagenome (GOLD analysis project Ga0123341, IMG submission 89959) | Root nodule microbial communities of legume samples collected from Mexico - Turtle bean Mexico pink nodule | ecosystem: Host-associated > Plants > Roots > Nodule | place: Mexico: Nepantla... | reverse complement strand
GCTTAGTAATTTAAAATAATTAGATAATCTTTCAAAGATGGATCAATATAAAATAATGTATCTCTTTTGTATATATTTTTTTTTAAAATATTGCCTAAAATATATTTTAAATTAAAAAAAGATCTTAGGAACAAAAGTTTTAGAAATTATAAATTTGTTTCTTTGCTCTTACAAACTTACAACAACAAAATAATGTAAAACAATTTTTTATATCAGCAAAATAATGTAAAACACTTATATAATTATATATAAAGTTTCATATATGATAGCTAATAGTTAAAAAAATAATTGTTCCTTATAAATTATATTGGTTTCAATTAAGCTACAAATTTATGTAAACATTTTAAATACCAAATTCAAAGAACATTTGGTAAAAATCCAAATTCAAACATTTGATAACAAGATTTAAACATAATGTGTAGTTTAATTCCACTGGACCCCTGCACACCAGAACACTTCTTACAAGCCTTTTTCCTTCAGTCCATTGATTGGGTGGGTGCGGGTGCAACGAAAACCGGGTAGATTCTGATCGGTCATCGGCACACCGCCGGAGTACAACATGATCGTCTGCGTTGCCGTCGTCGGTCACCAGGTGAGTCTCCTTCACCTTTCCATAATCAATTTCAATGTCGCCGGAGAAAAGCCCCGTTTTTCAATCGCGATCTGAACTCAAACTCTTCTTTTCTATGAAATCGTGCAGAACAATCCGCTATACATACAGAGTTTCACGGAAGCTGATGATGCTCTCAAGCTCCACCACATCGTCCATTGCTCGCTGGATGTGGTCGACGAGAGAGGTACGTTTCGTTTACTATGAATTGTGGATCCCAAGGTTTTTATTTGAGATTTCGTAAATTTTATTTTTTTTGCAATGTTTTGTTTCTTTATGCATATGGTTGTGGTTTTTAGATCCTCAAGTCTGGAGATAATTCAGTTACAGATATAAATTTTAGGTGGAACTCTGAATCTGATGTAATGTGTTTTTTACTTGGCAGTGAACAATCCTAAAAGGTCTGGGCCTATGCTCAACGAGACGTTTCTGGGACTTCTTTATCCCATTGAAAATTTCAAAGTGTGAGTGCATTTGTTTTCTGTTGGAGTTTTGTTTGATTCATGTTTAATCCAACAAATAAAAAGTTTGTGGGTTTCCTCTGACGAGATTTGCAGCTATGGATATCTAACTAATACGAAGGTGAAATTTATCTTGGTGACCACTGATCTCGATGTTAAAGATGCGGATGTAAGAAATGTGAGTATGAATAGTAATTGTTTTCTTCATTTCGTCAGTGTAATTTCCTTTGTCTTAGTGGAAGTAGATAATTCGTGATGTAATAGTTCTTAGCAATGATATTTAGGATATATTGAAGTAAATACTGATGGGTGGTATTAGTAGTACTTTGATCCCAAGATTGTGGCAGAAAGATATTGGATATCTTGCCCATCATGTAATTTGACTACTGTTACCAGTTACTTTTTATGAATTGGAGAAAAAATATCAATTCTGGCAAAGGAAACTGTTGATGTTTCTTAATCATTATCAGTAAATGGTATTATCATGTTTGAAATGTGTAGTTGCTATTGCCATTTACCTATTGTATGTAGAATCTGGTCTTGTTTGGTACAGTTATTAAAGTGGGTGTTACAAGAAATAGAAAGGGTGGCAGTGTATTATTAACCTGTGATGGTGATGAGGGGAAATGCAAGGAGAGAGTACCGTAGTTATCTTAAAAGTAACCAGTTAACCTGCATGGCTGCACCCATGTCAGGCTTGTAGGATTAGGAAGGTAAGGGAGGGAATCAGGTAGAATATAAAAGGAGGCTGGGAGATAGTAGATGTAAGAAAGAATAGGGTGATGAGGTATTACTGCTTTATTTATATGTATATATATTTTCTCTTTCACTATCTCTACAATTCTGCATAGCTACGTGAATGAATTTAAATTTAGTATTGAGTGCAATACTGGCATATATCATATAGAAGTGCTTTAGTGTTTTTTGGTGAGAGACTAGCATGTTTTCTTAGAGGTTCATTTTTAAAGCTTAGCTTTGATGCACTCCACACCTTCAAAGAATTTCATTGTTAAACTTACAAAAGCAAAGGGATTTGTGCATTCTTTTGCTGATGGGGTTTTATTGCTTTGTTGTACTTTGTTCTTTTCGACATCCTCCTGTTTATTAATATTTTTGTTTTATAAAAATTAAAATGCTTGAACTACTTGTTTTAATTATTGACAGGGATGTTTCACTTAGGAATGCGTTATTGTTGTGATTCCCTGCTGTCATTTTCTCCATTATGAAATAGTTTATTTTGTTTATGAATTTGGGGGTATACATTTAAGATCCACTAAATTGTTTTCCTTCAATAAGTTGCTTAAAATTTTACAATTTTCAGTGCTACTATGTTATGATACCTCTTTTCATGTGCATTTTCTTGTTAATTGCGTATAGACGGGTAAGATTTATGGTTGAAGGAGATAGGAATACATGGATTTATCTACTATTCTTTTCATTGTCACATCACTCTAGAAATATGACTCCTATGCATGAAATATTGTGCTATTTGATGTTATTTTCTCCTTGTTAACTTCTGGTGGATTGTATTTCTGTACAGTTTTTTAGGAGGTTCCATGCTGCATATGTAGATGCAGTTTCAAACCCATTCCATGTGCCAGGCAAAAAGATAACCTCCAGAACATTTGCAGAAAGAGTGAGCACAATTGTCAAGTCATTTGGCTTCAGTTCTGCTGGATGAACATTTTCAACTGGTGCGAGTATGATGCTTTGTTAATATCTGGCACAAAACTTTTCTTATTTTAAGCTATTGCCTTGTAGTTTTAGCACTGGTAAAATGTTTAGAGTTAGGAACATTTTCAACAAAATTCTGAGTTCAAATTGAAACCATCGCATTTGATTCAACAGAAATTTGAGTTTTTAATATATATTCATATCATTGAACGGAAATTTGTGATGGATCCCTACCCCCTCCATACAAAATACGTGGCATTTAGGTGGTGGGGTGGGGGAACGATTGATTTATTCTTTTGCCAGTTTATTAATTAGCAGCATCTTATAATAATGTTTAGTCCCTTACTACACTCCCATATTTGCAACTTAAGTTATCAAGATGAAATAGCAGTGAAATCTTTCGGAATCTATACCAAGGAGCTGCGATTTTGGATGTGTATTATACACTTCTCTACTAATTTCCTGAACAGTGTTATCAATGGCGGAAGGCCAAAAACTCTGCCATAGAAATACGCCATTGTGACCTATGGCACAACTAGTATGGGTCTCTCATCCACGCCATTACAACATTTTCATCAATAAAATATCATCTCTAAGCATTTAAAAAGTTCCAAGTTCTATCTTTATTTGAGTCTTCTATTTTTATTATCATTCGATGAATTAACTTCCTTTTAGACAATATCATTGTGATTCTGTACATTCTTTTATTCTTTAATATTTAAATCATATTAAATATATGCATAATAACTTTTAAAAATATTAGTCGTTTAATTATTATTAATCTTGTCCAAGCACAGCTTAATTACAAGTGAGATCAAGCGTTCTTTTTAGTGATTGAAAGTTTGATCATTAGAAGAATTGAGCTGTTGAGGTTCCTATGAACTTTCCTTATCCAATGTTATGACAGGTTATTTATAGAGTTTATTAAATATTTTCTTCCAAAACTTATTCAAGTATATATATTTTCCCATGATGGGAGCAGAGTGGGGGCACCATTCAAACTGTGTTACACACTTCTCATTTCAAAATACACTGAAAGGCATTTAAAAAAACATCTAAGTACTATACTTTCTCGTATAGTAAGGAACATAGATGTGCTCCACTCGACAACTTTTGTAAACAGAACTGAAAATGAACAACAAAAAGTCACATGCAAGTAAATTCAATGATTATGTACTTTTCTGTTCGTCTATTAGTGTTTTTTTTTTTTTTGTAATTTCATGAAACATTCTTGTAATGGTTGTAGGTGTGGTCTGAAAAAAAGAAGAAACAATGTTGTACAAAGAGAAATAAATAATAGGAGTCTGTGTTGCTTTAACACGAGCACTACTGTCAAACATTACTGTCAAAGATGAAAATAGACCAAAGTCATTTCTGATGTTTGAGTAACTGATCTTAACAGTATGAAAGTTCGACACAACCTTTAAATTTATTTAAAAAATTATAAGATCTAATAATTTTATTTTTTATGAATAGAAACAACACCCTTTTCACTTAAAAATATTAATTTTTTTTTCTAATAGACAAGATAAATTAGATCATAAAAAAGCTTGATGTCGTGATATTTTAATATAAAGACATGATGGTATTTTCAATAAATTAATATTATTGGAACAAAGCTTGGTGTCAAAAACTAAAAGTAAAATGTTGGAATTTATGTGACTTTGAGGTTACACTTACTAGTTTGAAGAAGGAACACATTTACAAGATATAACTTCATATTATCATATTAGCGTCAAAAAGCAATACAAGATCTTATATGATTATTCAATTCAGAGCTAATTTCTAATTTCATTAGATTATTAGTGTGTTCTTCTTTAAATCAAAAGCACTCTAAGATAAGGTTTATTTTTTTTCCAAAGATTATGTTATGCAACTTAAAATTGAGTAATTTGTCCAAAAACTAGATGTTAACCACATGTTTCTGTGTTGTTTTAGCAACCAAACATCTATTAACTGAAAAATACAATAATTATCTTATTTTCTAAATGATCTTAGCATCAAGATCCAATCACCATTTGTAGTTTACTGTGATAAATAAGAATTAGACTTTAAGCTCAACTCAACCTTATAAAATCGATTTATAAGATGAAGTTTGTATCCACTTATATATTATGAAAAATTCGTATCTCTAGTCGATATGGATTTCCAATACCTCTCATACCGAAATCTATCAACTCGTGCATGAGAATATATATTATGGGTGGTACAATAACTTATTTACAAAATATAGATTATTTACGTGTAGAATATGATTCTCATGTTCTAATATAAGAGTAATCTAAAATCACTAAGTTATACGATTCATAATTATAATGTGTTATTGGACAATTGATTTCACACGAGTTTTATAACATTTTAATTTAATCATTATATTATATGTTTCAATCATGTATAGAAATCAATTTGCACCTCATCAATCAATTTAATTATTTTTATCTTAGTCATTTTTTTTTCTTTTCAAATATCCATAAATTATTTTCACCCATAACAAGTTAATGGAAGTTGAAGATGGATCTTATATAATATCAAACATGAATTTGAATGATATTCTTGTTTCCAATATGCCATTTCATTGATGAATTCTGCTTATGATATTTTGATTTATTTATAAGAATTAAAGAAAAATATTAAAAATTTATAATAACTCACGTAGGCATACCCTCAATCAATTAAATTAATTTATTTTACGGTTTAGAGAACTTTGTACACGAATATTAACTAAAATATTTAAATTTTATTATTGAAGAGGAAATAAAATACACAATATAGAATGTTTTAGAACTTTAAAAATGGTGGGGATGTGTTTTCTCTATTTTCCTTACAAATTTAATTTCCTAATATTTTAACTATGTTTTTAATCAACCCATTGATTCACCATCTAATATTAAACAAAAGTACATCGTGGATATTAATGTTTTTATTAATATTACATGTCAAGTAAGCATATAAATACAAAATATATAATGAAATTAAAATTATTTTGATCTCAACCTTACTAAATTATAACAAGAATTTAAAATTTTATCATAATTTTATTTCTTTAAAAAAATGTTTCAATTGAATAAGAAAGGAAAATAAATATGAGTTAATTTTATGTCCAATTCTAAAAACTTTTGTTTATAATGGGAAAAAATAAACATTAAATTAAAAAAATATGAAATTTGGAAATGATTGATAGTGAAAAGAAGGAAGATAATAGTAAAATTTATATATATTTAAAATTATTATCTGTCTCTGTGACAATAATTGTTATTTCCAGGATGGTTCCTGAATTTGTTTGGCCCATCAATTAGATCTGTCACATACAAGCACATCAACCATTTCTCTCTCTCTCTTCATCTTCAGATCAAACCAACACAGTTACCCTCTTCAAATCAATCTCTTCTCAGGTTTTTCTTACTCTTTTTATTCCTTCATTTCTATTGTTTTTTCTCCTCACTCTAATCACTCCATCAATAATCACTCGCAACTTTTTTTCTTGAGCTTTTGCTCTTGCTGTGCCTCAATTTCTCTCACTCGCTGTTTTTCACGTTTTGACTCTTTGTAACGCTTCCTGCTTCCACTTCCAGAAATGGGTGTGGCTAAAAACGTTCATGATGCGGAGGAAACCTTGGAGATTGGAATGGGTCGGTGTCGTTTCTGTTTATTTATTTTTGCCTTGGTTTTGCTATTGTGATTTTGTGGATAAATGCACCAATGGTTGGTAAATCAGCAAACTGCAATGTTCTGTCATTATGGAAAAAAAAACTTTTTTTTTTGGAGGGGTATTGAATTGATCAGTTTTTAAATTGGTAACGTTGCGAGTTGTCTCTTTGTGCTGCAGAATACAGAACTGTGTCTGGAGTTGCTGGGCCATTGGTCATTCTTGATAAAGTTAAGGTAATGGACACTGTGTAATACATTGTTTGCCATGCCTTTCGTATTGCTTATTCTAGAATTTTGAACTTTTTTTTATATGGTGACTGAATTTTGTACTGATCAACTGCATTAGGGACCCAAATTTCAAGAGATTGTTAATATTCGCTTAGGGGATGGAACTACTCGGCGTGGGCAAGTGCTTGAAGTTGATGGTGAAAAAGCTGTTGTTCAGGTGAGTGCCTACTGCCCTATGGTAGCTTGTCTCTAATAATCTGTTCTGTTACTTTTGAAATTGGTGGTGATGGTAGTTGCATACGGCGATTTTCATGAGGAGATACTTCACCCTTATCTTTGATATGATGATTTCTTTATAATTTGAATTATTACCAAATGTTCTTTATTAGTAAGAAACCCTTCATTGTTGTCTACTTTGTTCATGTGTCTGTATTGACTTCAATGTCAAATGTTTTTTTCTTTCAGTTGTTTATTTTCTTTACTGATACTATTACAAACAGTAGGCTTGCTTATTTACCATTTTGTACCATTTAACAGGTCTTTGAGGGTACATCTGGGATTGACAATAAATTTACAACGGTGCAATTTACTGGAGAGGTAGACTTGTTTTTAATTATTTACTTAAATTAAATGTAAACTTGTGTGTGTGAAATCTGTTTGGAATTTTTTTGTCAATGTACCTGTTGTTAATTGGTTTAGAACATTGTAATTCTGATTGTGTGGTAGATAACATGTCAACTGTTAGTTTGAGATTTGTTAATATAGAATTGGGTCAATCAGTGGCTAGTCTCAGTTTTCTCTCTGCTAAATTATAATTGTAAATAAATATGAGGAATCCTTGAATAGAATCGTAATCTCATAAGCATGTCTAAAACAGTGAAGGGTGGTTTCCTTAGTATCCATATTGATTAAATGATTTTTTTTTGCATTATGAGTTTGTTTTTGAAAGGGTATCTTGATATATTTACTGGTTAGCCTGATAACCGAAAAGATAGCTTCCAAAAAGAAAATAGAGGAAGAATTATAATTAGCCAAATTTGTTGCATTTTAAAGTTCGGCTTCTCTCTACTACTTACATATTAAATTTGTTCCAGAAGGATAATTTCCAAAGTTGTATCCCTTCCAATCTGATTACTTTATGATTACTTTGTCCCCGTCAACCAATTTATTGACGTTGTTGATCATTGAATCCTTTTTGCTTTGAATTATTTTAACCGTTGACTCCCGTTTTTCTCTGTTATTGTTTTTGTTCACAGGTGTTAAAGACTCCAGTATCACTGGATATGCTTGGTCGCATTTTCAATGGTTCCGGAAAACCAATTGATAATGGTCCACCCATATTGCCTGAGGCTTACTTGGACATATCAGGTATATAATTTCTTGTGGGAAGGTCTGAATATGCATGTTTATCTTTTCCTTTTTTAATCTTTTCGCTGTAATTCAGGAAGTTCCATCAACCCCAGTGAACGAACCTATCCAGAGGAAATGATACAGACAGGAATATCTACCATTGATGTCATGAATTCTATTGCTAGAGGTCAAAAGATTCCTCTATTCTCAGCTGCTGGTCTCCCCCATAATGAAATTGCCGCACAGATATGCCGTCAGGCTGGCTTAGTCAAGCGACTAGAAAAGTCTGAGAATCTTCTCGAGGTATATCCAATATATTAAAGTGAATTTACTATGTTAAATGCTCCTGGATTATAAGTTTAGGACTTCACATTTTGTATTATTACTTTCTTAGCATTGGCAATTTTGTGTATGCATCGTTCAGCTGCACATATGAGGACTTGAAAAGAAAATGAACTTGTTTGGCTGACATCTTGTCCTCAGCCATAGTTTTTTACCTCGCACCTCCTGTTAATGCTCATTGTGCGTGCATAACTTTAGTTGCAGATTTTCTTGCAGTAGAAGAGTTGTTCCTTTTTTTAACGAATTAATATCTACAATAAAAGTTGAGTTCATTCCTTGTACCTCTGTTTACCAATAGTTTTGTTCCTTGAAGGTTTTTATATGGTATATAGTATCAAACAGGTCTATTGTAAGATGTGGTTACTTTCTTCAACAAATGTGGATTTTAAAACGTTTGTGCTGTTTGAATATTTAAGCTTATTTCTGGTTGTTTCCTTGGAACTTTAAAAACTTGAATAAAAAATATAGTATTACTGTTACCTTCATGTCCTTTAAAGTTTAAATTTAAATATTATCTTGCTTTTTGTTTTATATCCCTTACAAATTGTCTAGTTATCTACCTTTCTTCTTATTGCCTTCACATTAGTAAGGCTATTTTTTTGCTTATTCATTTAGTGGAACTTATTACTTTACGATCAGATGAAGAAAGTAATCTTTGCATCAAATCTTGTCTGAATACAGGGTGGAGGAGGAGAGGACAATTTTGCCATTGTGTTTGCAGCCATGGGAGTTAACATGGAGACTGCACAGTTTTTCAAACGTGACTTTGAGGAGAATGGCTCGATGGAGAGAGTGACCCTTTTTCTTAATCTGGTAGTCTTTAGAACCAGTATGCAATTGTTCTTTTATTCACATTTATTTGTTTTCGTGCCTTCTCAATTTCCTGTTTTGTAATTTTGTCTGTGTGGTCGAGGCAATAAAGAAAAACATGGCCTGTAGCAATAATGTCTAGTAACTAAAAGTAACAAATATAATATTATTTTGTTCATTTTTCTTTGGTATATTGCAATTATTCCTGATCTGGCAAGGGTCATAAGATTATTGTAATCTGATAATTGTGTTCAGACAAATTGATACATGTAGTGATAATTTCTATCATTAGTTCAAAACAAATCTTTTGTCTTGTTAAGCTGAATTACTTGTAAAACTTTGAAATATATTTTTTTTTGGAAGTACCATTTGGTGGAATTGTGACCCTACAAATATTTATTTGCTTTTTATGGATGATCGAAGTGTTATTTTCAAACTTTTATTTCATGTATGCAGCAGCTGATCGTTAAAAATATCTCTTGCTGCTGTGATTTATTACAGGCAAATGATCCAACAATTGAGCGTATCATCACTCCTCGTATTGCTCTTACTACTGCTGAATATTTGGCATATGAATGTGGCAAACATGTTCTTGTGATACTCACTGATATGAGTTCTTATGCTGATGCTCTTCGTGAGGTAATGTATCTGAAACTCTAACTTCTTCAATGATGTGGCAAAAGAAGCAAAGGGATGTGAAATCTTTTGTAGCCTCTATCATTCCCTTTGTATTATAGTTTCCTGGTTCTACAAATAATATTTTAGGCTTGCATAATAATTACTAATGGACTTTTATTTCTCTCTCTTTTTTTTTTCTCAGTATAATAAGTAACTAGTTTTTTTGCAATCAGTTAGAATTGATCCTGGAACTATTGATTCCTTCGGGATCCTGCAGGTGTCTGCTGCTCGAGAAGAAGTACCTGGTAGGCGTGGGTATCCAGGTTACATGTATACAGATCTTGCAACAATATACGAACGTGCTGGAAGAATTGAGGGGCGAAAGGGCTCTATTACGCAAATTCCTATTCTAACCATGCCTAATGACGGTAATGGAATATTATTGATTTTCATCGGTTGTATTGCATTATACACTATAAATTCTGTCTGATTATCTTTCTTAACCTTCTTCTGTACAGATATTACGCATCCAACTCCTGATCTTACAGGATACATCACTGAGGGACAGATATATATTGACAGGCAGTTGTATAACAGGCAGGTGGGTTCTATTTAAGCTTTTGGTTGTTATAATATTGTATAAAATGCTGGGTTAGTAGTAAACTGAATTATGTACTAGAGAATTTGGTGCAGAATGAATCTTAACATTTGACACATGATATTACTTGAAGAGCAGTACCCTTTCCCCAACATTTAAATTTTCTTTTTAACTTTTCATTGCCTTAACAAATATTTGCATTGACACATTAAGGGTCCTTTTGATTGAGAGGAGAGAAATAGAGGAGATGGAAATAAAAAAGATGAATGAAAATAGATGAGCAATAAAGTGAAAATTAAAGATGTTTGGTTGAAGAGAAATAAAGAAGATATGAGGAGATATATAAATAAGTAGAAATAAATGAAAAATAGGGCTCATCTGTAATATCAATAGCGAATTATTATGCTCATTCTCGCATTACTAAATGAAACCAGTTTTTTATTTAAATGATCTGCTCCACTCCATTATTGATTTGTGTATCAAATAAGTGTAAATCCACTTTGCAAATTGCTTATGAAATACTAGCTTGAAACTGAGCATTCAATTCCTTTTCTATTGGCAGATATATCCACCAATCAATGTCCTTCCATCATTGTCTCGTTTGATGAAGGTGAGGTTAAATCTTGTTTATCTGATGTCAATGTGCCATCAAGTGATACATTTTTACTCTGTTTACTCATTGATGGGTGAGTAACCAAACGCTAACAATACTCATGTTAGTTCAATCAACACCCTTGTTCCATCCAACAATCACTATCAAAATTCTGTTAGCTTTTTTTTCCTGGCTAAAACAGCAACACCCTTGTTCCAAAATTAAGTTATGAGGTTTTCTCTGCAGAGTGCCATTGGTGAGGGAATGACGCGAAAGGATCATGCTGATGTCTCCAACCAGGTCTGCTGTTGTTTTCTTTTCACATTGCTACTTTTTACTTTTTATAAACAGTCTGACTGGTGTTATTTTGTTTCTTTACAGCTCTATGCAAATTATGCCATTGGAAAGGATGTCCAGGCAATGAAGGCCGTGGTCGGAGAAGAAGCACTTTCATCTGAGGATCTGGTCTCTACTATTCTTCTCTTGGATATCCTTTTTTGGTTATAGTGAGATTGTCCTTGAAGTGGGGTACTGACTATGTTTATTCCTTTTGATCAACAGCTGTATTTGGAATTTTTGGAGAAGTTTGAGAGGAAGTTTGTTGCCCAAGGAGCTTATGACACACGCAATATCTTCCAGTCACTAGATCTTGCATGGACTTTGCTGCGGATTTTCCCTCGTGAACTTCTTCATCGTATTCCTGCAAAGACTCTTGATCAGTTCTACAGCCGAGATGCGGGTAACTGATGACATGTATGTAGCAAGGTGGCATATCTTAGTCACGTATTCAATCATCTTGTAATGATCATGGCAATTGTTTTATTTATTAGCTTTCTCATCCAACAATATTTGTTTCTTGTATCCAGCATATTCATTATATATAATAAAAGGTTTGAGTCTGCTTGAGTGCCTCATATTTTGATATAATCAGTTAGTTGGAATGAAGACCCCACATAGATAGTTTATCTCCTTTGCCATTTTGTTATGGCTGGTTGGAAAATTACTTGTTGCCAGTTTGGAATTCTTATTTCCCTTGTATGTTGCTTGTTTCTTCAGTGTCTGATATATTTTTGTTATTTGATTCTTCAGAATGTTTATAATCACAACCGTTTTGGGACGATTTTTGAAGTTATTTTTTCCCCTTGTATGTTGCTTGATTATATCAAGTGCAAGAAAGCTTAGATTTTTTGGAGAATATTTGTGCGTTTATCATTTTGTGGGTGAGAAGCTCGCTCGCCAAAATCTTAGTTTTGGATCAATGTAGATTCATTTATTTTAGGGTAAAGTGTGTTTGTCTTTCTTTTTTTGGTCAAAACTGATCTTGGTCTTTGCACTTTTAAAAGCAATAATTTTGGTTGGGGTGTTTATGAAGATAAGTGGAATTAGTTCATCGTAGGTCTTTGACAATTGTTTGATGACATGGTTAGGGTTATGGTTATATCAGGACAAGGAAACTAGTTGTATCGAGTTATAATCTTCGATTTGACTTATGAAAATAATTGAATAATCAAACTTAAGTTTATTTATGGTTTGATTAAAAATATCAATTGAGTTTGATTTGTTTAGTTTATTATAACTTTTTTTATATAGTTTTGATAAAAAAAAAATTATAACTATTTTTTGACTCTATAAATAAGGAATTTAATACTAAATGGTTAGAATAAATTGATACACGAAACTAAAGATTTTTAAATTATTATTATTATTATTTTCAAGAAAAAAAATATAATTTATTGTCAATTATGAAGAAAAAAACCTTCAAAATCAATTTAACATTTTCAATAAAAATCAGTTTATACATCTCCATAATTAATATATAAACAATAAAAACAAATAAAATATTCATCAAATTTATTTTAGAAGAAAAAAAACTTGTATACTAAAAGAAACTAATGTGAAACATACATAAAGATCACTTTTAACTAAGTTTATAATAATAGTTATCTTTATCACTCCTTCTAAAGCATTATTTGTTATACATATATAACACTTTTGGAGTATTTATTGGGATGTGTTTAACTCACATAATTAGATTTAGTTGGATTTATTATAATTATATTAAATCTAACTTAAATTAATTTACTCATATGCATTGGATATTGGATGATGAGTTTAGTATACATAATGTGAGACTCAATTCTAAAGTCAACTCATATACTTATGTCACACTTAATTGTAATTGACATAACCTTAATCAAATTGAAAATTCTTACATGTGGCTTCTTTCGCCGTCCTCATCATTTATCTTTTATGTTCATCTCTCCAATATCTCAGTCCTAACATTAGGTAAACAATGTATTTTTTTTCCCCTAACATTCTTGCATTTATCATTAAACTCTTTTTATATATAAAAT
>Ga0123341_1003632_pt1 | contig 13287 bp, 6 predicted proteins | sample Turbeapinknodule_FD_89959 | JGI IMG/M metagenome (GOLD analysis project Ga0123341, IMG submission 89959) | Root nodule microbial communities of legume samples collected from Mexico - Turtle bean Mexico pink nodule | ecosystem: Host-associated > Plants > Roots > Nodule | place: Mexico: Nepantla... | reverse complement strand
TTACATACAGTAAAATTACTAACTTGAATAATACCTATTTTAAAAGTCTAAAAAAGTTTTTAATTAACTATCTAACATTATAATTAAAAAAGTTTTTACATAATAATTACTTAATGTTATAGGGTTTCAGGATTTTTTTAAACTTTAAACTTTTACATTTGTAACTTATCATGGACAGATAAAGATTTGTTAATATATTATAATTATCATTTAAAGATTTCTCCCATATAATTTTAGCTAGAAAAGTAAAAAAAATCAATTGGAAAATTACAAAGTTCAAATAATTCACCAACATATAATAACGTTATATATATGAAGGATATAGTTGAAAATTTACTATAGTTTGGAGTTATATTTATTCAACTGTTTAGATTCGTAATTAAATCATAATGAAACAAATATATGTTTAAACCAAAAGTATAATCTATTTATGGTGAAATCAAATCTATAATTTAATCTATAGATAAATTATTGGATACGATAATTTTAGGGTGAGAATAATGTAGAGAAAATATAATGATAGGAATTGTAAAATTGAAAAGGAGTGAACAGATTTGACTTTGACCAGAGTGCACAAAATCTTACAATGTGATGAGAAACATGGAAGAGATACCCACCGATCTCTGACACGTCATGATCAATCACGTGAGGGTTGATGGGTGTAGCGGTGGCTGTGGAAGTGTTCACAGGGTATTATTTGTATAAGTGTGAGTCACTCACACGTGTTGTTCATGTGCTCTTAACCTTTTTTGTGCAGTTGTGGAGTGTAGCAAGCAACTTCATCCTCTCTTTCTCTCTCTGTCTGGAACGCAAAATTCTCCTTTCTCTCTCTAAAACGCAACTTCGTTAGCCAATTGGCTTCGAAAAATGTCGGGGAAGAGAAAGAGGAAGTTGAAATTGTAAGTTCTGTTCATCCTTAGTCCCAATTTGAACTTCGCAACTCTGTGTATTTCTCTATTATTATTATTATTGTTATTATTTTATTAATTTGCGTAGTTTATAGGGACATGAGGCATTTCCCCACGGTTTCAATGCCGGATCAGTACGGATTTGCAGGATATGTCGGTTTTTCTTTAGTTCCTTTTTTACTATTGAGTTTGAATTTCGCAAAAAAGAAAGTTGTTTGGCCCTAATTTACTTGGTTCGTAATTGAGAATGTTTTCTAGGGTTTGTGGATCGGATCAGTATTTGATTTAGACGATTGAGGTGAAGAATGGGTTGACCTAATTTCAGTAGCTGAGATTGTAACTTTTAGGTTGTCTGCATGCTGTTTTTGGATCCTCAGTTATCTAGAATGCTATTGTACTGACTTTTAAGTGATAGTTGCTACTTGTATGTTTTCTTATTTCCAATTTGATGGAATTTTCTTGTTTCATCTACACTTTTGCCTGTATCTGAAGTTTATTATTGATATGCTGTCCTTTCTCTCGGAGCTGTAATTGGTCATGACTGGGTTGATGGTTGTGGAATGCTCCTGTAGATCGTTAATGGTGGCAGTATGATATATTTTATACCCTCAAATTTATGTACCTAAGACATTTACAAGTTTTGATAAAAGATACAAGTTGGTTGAATGTCTATGCCATTGTTCTGTTTAAATATTTTTTCTGTTCTTTATTTGAGATTTCCCTAAACTGCTAGAAGATAGATTGAATTACATCTTTGTTGGGATGAAAAACTGTTTCTACTCACAAAATCTTGCCTCTTTATTTTTATTTGCTTCTTGTTGCATCATCAGTTTTTTGTTGGATTTTGTTTCACTTTTATCTTGCATGCTTATGCTAATCCTTTATATTCAGGCTAAGCGACACAATCACAGATAATAGAAGAGCAGTTGATGAGGGGAAAAGTGAAAATTTGGAGCTGCAATCCTGGGCTGATCTCCCTGCTGAACTCTTAGAATTAATCTTGTCCCGATTGATCCTTGCTGATAACATCCGTGCTTCTTCTGTTTGCAAGAGATGGCATTCTGTTGCTAGTGATGTCCGTATAGTAAGCCAATCACCATGGCTTATGTATTTTCCAAAATTTGGTGACTGTTATGAATTCTATGATCCTGTGCAGCGTAAGACCTACACCCTTGAGTTGCCAGAGTTGAATGGATCCAGAGTTTGTTATACAAAAGATGGTTGGTTATTGCTATACCGTCCCAGAACTCACCGAGTATTCTTCTTTAATCCCTTCACTCGGGAGCTGATAAAACTGCCAAGATTTGAGATGACATACCAGATTGTGGCCTTCTCTTGTGCTCCAACATCACCTGACTGTGTTCTGTTTACTGTTAAGCATGTTAGTCCTACTGTTGTAGCTATTAGCACTTGTTATCCTGGGGCAACAGAATGGACCACTATCAATCACCCAAACCGCTTGCCCTTTGTCAGTAGCATTTGGAATAAGCTTGTCTTTTGTAATGGGTTATTTTATTGTTTGAGCCTCACAGGTTGGCTTGGGGTGTTTGACCCAGTTGAATGTATTTGGAATGTTCTGGCAGTACCTCCACCTAAATGCCCAGAGAATTTTTTTGCCAAAAACTGGTGGAAGGGTAAATTTATGACAGAGCATGGAGGAGATATATTAGTAATTTATACATGCTGTAGTGAAAACCCCATTATTTTTAAGTTAGATCAGACATTAATGAAATGGGAAGAGATGAGAACTCTAGATGGAGTTACTCTTTTTGCTAGTTTTTTGTCATCTCATTCCAGGACTGACCTAATTGGAATAATGAGGAACAATGTCTACTTCTCTAAAGTTCGTTTCTATGGAAAGCGTTGCATATCATTCTCTCTTGATGACTATAGATACTATCCCCGGAAACAGTGTCATGACTGGGGAGAACAAGACCCTTTTGAGAACATCTGGATTGAACCACCAAAGGACTTTTCTGTTTGCATGTGAAGAATTTTAGTGAAACAAGTAAGCATTTACAAAGTCCGTATTGTGTAGAGAATGTTTTTCTACTTCGTTTTATCACCCAAGGCTTTAACCGTGTATAACTGTTGAATCTGTGCTTTTGTAGCTAGCATAATGAGACATTTATGGAGCAACTAGTTTATGCTTTTCTAATTAATGCATGTAAATTTGAAGTTTTCTTTAATGTTCTTAATCTTGATTGTTTATCAATCCTTGCCCCTTAAAAATTAATCCTGGCTGCATGCATTTTTATCAGTGTAAGTTATATGCAAATCTTAACTGGATTCCAGTGGTTACATGTCCACTACTAGCATCTCCATTTTTGGATCTTATGCATTGAATGACTGTAAGCAAATTTGAAAATTTTCTGCTTTAGTGTCATGTTGTCATATGGTATGATTACAGTCGAATGTTCTTGATCATTGGCTATGGAAATTTGAAAGGATAAAAGTTACAGGTAAAACTGCAAAACATAATTGTGTGCCTGCATTGTATTTTAAAGGCACTTTGTTTAATGTTGGAATGGCAGAAGGAACCAAGTTAAGTCACGTGTACTGTATACTAGATTTTATAATTCATATTTTTAAAAATTTCAATACTAATTTAACATATTTCTCTTATTTTCATTCAGCTTCAAATTTTGTGAAACTCTTTGTAAAAGTTGGGTAGTTAATATTATCAAATTGTGAGTTTTGTATTGCCTTGTTACCTTCTCAGCTAGTTAGAGCCAACATATAATTAAAGTTGACTGGATTAGACAACCTATTACTAAGTGCATCAACTGGCATCCATGTTTTTCTTAATTCAGTTTGATGGTGAAATTATACACCTGCATTTCTCAAAATATTAAGAACATACTTGGCAAGCCTTGTCTAGGCAAGGGCCAGTGTGTGCTGAAGTGGTCTGTGATTGGGAATTCAGTTGTTGCAGGGTTCTGTAGCAACTAGCAACCTCAGGATTTATTTTCTTTCTTGGGTGGTTAAACTGATTGGACCAATCTGTTGATTGATCAAATATATCTTGTTTTCAAATGAAGTATGGGAAGATCAAACTTTCTGTTTCAAATTGAAATATTTTATTAGATTATAGATTACTTCTCCTATACCTTACTATGTGTGGAGTTTTCGTTCTCCCTCTTTTGCTTTACAGTTTGCTCCTTCTGTATGTCGACATTTCCTGACATGATGTGTATGTTTGTATGCAGCATTTTGATTCAACGTCAATTCCCAATGCAGAACATGTGAATATTCGGAAGCATGCCCTGTTTTCAGGCTGCATGTAGGAGGCTAATGTATGTGTACAACTGAAGTTATATGTGAAGGAAGGGACCCCTGTGAGAGGGAAAGGAAAAGACATGCCTCCTTGGTTATCGTCTTTGCAGATCCTGGAACATTAAGATTTTTTTGGCTCAGCACAGCAGAAGACGTTAGAGTTTATGCTAATCTAGTGATTTATTAATTATTATTTCGGGCATGATCAGTAGTTTATTATATCTGAAGGAATGGACATCTCCAAGAGGGAAGCGAAAAAGACGTGCCCCCTTTTGTTCATTTTGTCTCTGTTGATCCTCGACTATTAAGAATTTTTGCCCCCAACACAGTTCTTATGCAGAAAATTAGTTTTATATTAATAAAGACATTTTTTAGTATTTTGGGCATGATTCACAGCTTCTTTTTACAATGGCTATTAATCTTAGTTTAGTTTGTCTACTAATTCAGTTTTACCTATATTTGTTAAGTGGAAGGAATCATATTAGTGCACTCTCAATCATCGGTAGTAGAATCGAGATACAAGTAGCGAATAGTTTATGTTTATTTTTTTTATTTACTCATTTTTTAAAATTCACGTTGATTTACACAATACGAAATCGTTTTGTTTCGGGATTCAGCGATTTTTTGTGCGAATCGCATGATACAGCTAAGATTCAGGGACGAAAAAGATTCTTCACACGATTCGTATCGTGGAGGGTGAAATCGTATCGTTTCGTATGATACGTATCGTGAATCGTAAGATTGGATGGAACCTGGGGGCAATACGTTTCAGTTCTGCTTTTGGAAGTTGGGAGCGTCTTTAGTGTTTGCAAGTGTAATTTGTTTCATAGAAATCAAGATTCTAACTACTATGCTCTCAATGGATGGAACCTGGGGGCAATACGTTTCAGTTCTGCTTTTGGAAGTTGGGAGCGTCTTTAGTGTTTGCAAGTGTAATTTGTTTCATAGAAATCATGTAGTATGCATGATTTCTCTTGGATACAAGAAAAGCCACAACTAATAAAAAATAGTGTGTGAGCCCTTTGAAATTGAACACGAAAAGTTACTTGCCACATCTCCCTTCAGGCAAACTTCAATAAAAGTGTACTATTATTAGATTTGAGCTCTATGGGAACGAAGAGATCTAATAGAATAAAGTGAATTTAAATCATAAGCAACAGAATAAAGTCGAGTAACATAAAAAAAAGAGTAAAACACAACAAAAATAATATACAAACCTATTACTTTAAAATTTTTAAATTAGAGTTAATTTCATAATCTCTTATATAAAATGGTTTCACTCCTCAAAAGACCTAACAATAAATTGAAAATTTAAACTATATAAATTAATAGTGAAAATATATTAATTTATTATTGGTATAATTGTAAATATATATTTATCTGCTCGGTATGAATTTCATGATTTGCCTCACGTTATTTTATGTTAATTTTATTCCTTTATTTTTAAAATCAAACAAATTCAATCTTACATTCGTTTTTATATTTTAAAGTTACCAAATTCTTATTTCTGCTGGATATTTACAACTTCAACTAATTATATTATGTTAAACCTTTTCTACAAAAAGCTCATCTGCTAAAATATTAAACTTTTATTTAAAATGAAAAATATCTGAATTTCTCTCTTCAAACTCCAATCTCACCTTTTTGAAGTCGTTTCCATTTTAGAAAGTAAAATTTCAAAACTGTAAATAGAAAGAATAAAGATTAAACCCAAAACGAATTATTGTACAAATAGGAAATAGCTAAGAAATGAAAAATATTCCTAATAAAAAAAACTGAGATCACTTAAAAAAAGTATAAATTGTGAATTGCCTAATCCGTAAATCCTAAAAAGATTATATTAGAATGATACATTGCAAACTTTCTCGAGTCGAGTCCCGTGTTCATGTTCTGTTAATTTTGGAATATCCGCAACTGAAATGGAGTATATAAAAATGGTATCATTCGTCCTTTTTTTTTTTTGGAAGGAGTTATTAAACTCCTTGAATTGACAGTAGATAAATTATACTTCTAAAGATAAAATATTGCTTACAGTCTAATGTTACAGATAACTTCGTTCTAAAATTCTATTTCTTCTACAACCACGGTTAGAATCACGAATAAATACATAGAAACCACAAGCTAAACATTTGAAACACCTACTTCATAAATTTTCATGAATCTAGTAATATTTATCATGTCCTTCAGATCACTGTTGTCTATTTAAGAATTTGAACTCAAAATTGATGGACAATAAATAAAATTATATGAAAACCTGCTGTAAATGCCTTAAAAAATTTGTAGTACTGGTACAAAAATTGCAACTTCATTCACAGCTGCGTCCTATAATCAGTTGGGCTCTGTGCATAGAGTCGTCAAGAATTTAAGCCTCAGGTGCAAGACAGAATAGCATATCAGAAAATTCCCGTTTCATAAACTGTCCATCATTCAGAGATAAACGAAGAAAATGCAAGTCATTATAACTATGTATTTCAACAAATATACATGAATCGAATTGCAAGTCCATCATTTAGTAGGGATGATACATGCTGGATTTTTTCTCCAGAATTTATTTGTTCTGCCACAAAACTAATTCAGAATTGACGGAGGTAAAACACTAACAAGTAGGAACAAACCTCAATTTCCTAGCTCCTTAAAGTTCATTTAGTAGGGATGATATCGGCCATACCCACGATTGCGGTTATTATCATTATTGCGTTTCCCACTGCTTGAACTACCGCTGCCACTCCTCCCATGTTGGGATTCCAGCATTGGAGCAGGCTGTTGAAACCCTGGTTGTTGCCTATATGCATCACGGAGAAAAGCAAAAAAACTCAGATATAGATGTTTCCATTAGTAAATTGTTAATTAATGGTGAAAAAAATAAAATTATAGGTTGAACATCTAAAACTATATAAATCGTTATACTCACAATACATATCCAATCCTTCCATCTGGTAAAAGCATCGGTATCATTGTCATGCCAGGAGGGGTTGGTCCAGGACCATACATCAACGGCTGCAGATTTTAAGGACATCAACATTGGTTAGAGACATATAGAGGCATACAAGCACCAGTATCAGCAGTGTTGCTTAAAAGAGCGGAGAGGATCGCATTTCATTTAGTTAAATGTAACTCTTGAATAAAAGTAGAGAGCAAAAAGAGTGGATATAGTTAAACTGGGTACAGCAGTTACAATTTTTCATGCATGAATTGTTCAAATCATATTAATCACACAATAATTAGATTAACGTCAACCATTATATCTGTTATCAATACTCAAGTTGGTATGTGTATTGATATGTATTGGTAATAGATATTATGAATCACAAGAACATCAACAACTAAATTAAAAAGACACCTAACTGTTAGGGATCATTTACTGCAAATGAAATTTAGTGGGGAATGTTCAAGGCATTAATCATCAAACTTGATAATTTTTTTCAAGCATTACAATTAATAGAGTGTAACTCACTCCTGTAACCTCTCAAGGTGAGACAACACAGTTGCGGCAATGTTCAAGGGAAGTGTATCCCTAGCCCAACCTCCAAACCTCAATTATTTTTTCAAAATACTGCAAAACTAAAAAGTTGAGTCCCAACCCGTCAAAGAGAAACTTACTTGTGCAAAGCCAGCAGCACCATATCCTGCACCTATAGCCCCATAAGCACCACCAACCATACCATAACCAAGATGAGGTGGATAAGTGGGAAGTAAGGCTGACTTCTGTTGATTTGCTACCCCAGATGACTTCTGATCTGCTTGTGGCTTCGCTAGTGAACACTCCAATGTTTGTCCTGTCCATCCCCAAAGAAGACAATGCTTACCATTTGTAACAGTCTAGTCCACTATTTTTAAAGAAAATATTAGAAAAAATGTATCATAAAAAGGAAAAAAAAAATACTACCATCAATTTCATATTTCTCTGTGTTCTTCAATGCCTTCATGACACTTGACCTTTCAGCAAAGTGCACAAAACCATATCTGCTCATTTCTTGGCCGGCTTTAGCAGAAGGAACAACCACTTTTGTGATTTTTCCATGATGTTCAAACAGCTCCTTAAGACGATCCTGAGTAATGTTTCCTGGAAGGTTCTTTACATACAATGATTTTACCTGTAATGCAACAAGCACCGAGTGTCAATTATAAAAATCTATAAAGCATAACTAAAATATAAAAAGTATTTCATGAGGAAAACCACAGGAAAGTTAATCTCATTCTCACAACACAACAGCTGCACAGACATATAACATGAAACACAACAACCAAAGATACAGGAAATTTAATCCCAGGGACAGCCCAATAGTAAGACAGTGAAAGTCTTTACTTTAAGTCTTCCCAAAATATTTTACTCGCTAATATCTTAAAAAACTCAGTAATTAATTGATGAATAATAACATTTTTTTTAAAAAAAGGTCTCTCTTCCTATTATAAATCTCCCTTTTCATAAAAAAAGTACCATCTGTTAATCAGCAGATAGCAATATAGTATAGCTCAGAACACAAAGCAGATGAATGAAGCAACACTGCATCAAGAAGGCAGAAAATGGAGAATCCAAATTATCTAAGTGTTTTTTTTTTCAGTTGTGTGCATTGGGCTTGTAGAAACAATTTGGATAAGCTGAACCCCTTTTTGTCTTAGCTTCAATGCCAATTGGCAGGTGATATATCACCAAAGTAGACAGTAGTACTAGCAATGGAAGTGTCACCACCAACAACACAGTTTGAAAAAAGCCACACTAAGTATGATGCATGGTGCTTTTCTTTGGCATGGATTAACACACTGCTTTATGTTATATTCTTTTAGTGTGCTGATTGGAGGTGTCCTCTTGCAGACTCTAAAATTTGTCTGCATTATATCCTCTTTTTATTGCCACCGTCAATGTTGCCCTTTGAATTTGCGTATGATTATCAACTTTTATTTTATGTCTATTTGCAGCTGTTATAACTTATAACTCATACTTATAGGATTGAACCAAGGCCAAGGAGAGCCCAATGTATAATACATCTATAAATCAGATATTTCTAAACTAATGAAAATAACTTTTTAAAACTATTATGAATTTATTTGAAAATTTTCTGAACTTTTAATAATGAAAAATACTCATTAAATTCTCAATCAATTTCATTAATATTTCTTTTAATCCTAGAAACAATATATTACAACTCATACTTATGGGATTGACCCAGGGCCAAGGAAAGCCCAATGTATAATAGGTTTATCCGTTTTAAACTAATGAAAATATTTTGCTTTAAAATTATTATGAATTCATCTGAAAATTTCGAATATTTTAGAGTGAAAATTACTCATTAAATTCTGAATCAATTTCGTTTATATTTCTTTCACTCTTGAAAACAAGGTGTAAGTGTTTTACACCCAGTGGAAAAAGATAGAAATATAACTTTATGATAAGAAAGTATATATACAAAGAGAAGATGTATCAATATTAATCAGTTGAGAGCATGAAGGAACAAATCATGTATGTTGTCCATATTTTGATTAACAAAAAGAAAAGGCATCTTAAATGAAACTTATAAATAGGAGTAGAATCGAAAAAACAATCCCATTGTTTTCATTTTCATATGAATTAAGTCTTTCACAAATATAAGTTTTTTTCATGTTTATTTGCATATTGTTGCCATTTTGAATAGTATTCAATACTCATATCTTGTTCAAAAAATGAGACATCATTCAAATCGTTGCATTATGCTATACAATATAAACTGTAGCAATGCAAAAGTATCAAAAAATATGATCTAGATTTATCTCTCAGCAAAAAATATAGCCATACAGGCCTTTTTCTTCAAAATGTTAAGGGAATTTATTCATAAAATTTAACTATATAATAAATCACCTGAGAGTTTGTAGATGATTCATAATTCCTTGGATCGGCCCAGCTAACTGTTGGAGCATTACTGCCAAGTTTAAAGGTTGAGTTTGACATTTTCTGCCTTGAATATTCTGCACAAGCATTGTTGTAATACTCAATAAAAGCAAATCCCCGGTTCCGACCAGAAATCTGTGGGTCCTGTAACAATGAAACAGTTTGTCAGGTCAAGGCAGAAATTACCTTTTATACATCACACTTAATAGTTTTGGTGACGAGAACAAACTTTAAACACGAGTTAGCAAACTGAAATCATACTATATGACATATAATAGAAAAAATGTCAAACAAACCTTCATCAGTTCCACAGAAATGACTCCAGGGCCAATCTCTGCAACAACTTTCTTCATATTTTCTTCAGTCCAATTTCTAGGAACATTACCAATGAACAACCGGTGCTTAGCTTGAGATGTTGAGCACTTTATTCTTTTTCCCTGAAAACTCAGAAAAAAAGAAAGTGACTTAATTCAAATAACAGTGCCACTGGCCAGCTAAACAGATAGGATATAGAAATTTTAAATTATAAGATAAATGACAAAAACAGGACACTGGAGTACAGGAGTAGATGACCTAATCAATGAACAGGATAACAACTACAGATTAGAAAAAATAGTAACAACTAGTGTACCGAAATACCTTAAATTCAGAGTTGTTCAGCTCCTTAATAGCCTTACATGCCAAATCCTTTGTCTTGAAGGTCACAAAAGCATAGCCTTTTGCTTCACCGGATTCTTTGCCCTTCATTATCCTAACCTGTACAAATTTAATCAGTTTAGGAAGAAATACATGAAAAAGGGAAAAGAAAAAGAATAGAAGAATTTCATGTATCTAACCTCAGAAACTTCTCCCACAGATTGACAAAATACCTTCAAATCTTCTTCAGAAACTTTTTGAGGAATGCCTCCAATGTATACCTCGGACCCATGAGGGGGAAGCGCAAGAAGCTCAGCATGTTTCTTTTTCTCATCTTCAGTGTGTGTCACTCTTGTCTCATCTTCACCATCTGAAGGCTTAGTCTCTTCTTCTTCTTCTTCTTCTTCCTCCTCCTCCTCCTCCTCTTCCTCTTCTTCTTCTTCTTCCACTTCTTCCTCCTCCTCTACTTCTTCATACTCAACTTCTTCCTCCTCCATTGTCTCCTCTTGATCATTGTCCCCATCAAAGTCTACTTGCTCATCAGAATCTGTAGGTTTCTCAGGCTCACTGTTTCCCTCTGGTGACTCTGGATTTTTTACCACTACATCTCTCTGCCCTGTCCCAGGCATTTTTTGCATCTAGAAAAAGCAAACTCGCAGGGGAACTGTGAAGGAAGCACATATGCCAGAAGTATTGAAGAGAGATTGCAAACATGGTAAGGGGGAAACAATATGAGAGGCCAATTGGAATAGCAGAGAAAGAATTTTGATTGAAACTGTTCCATGGGGTATGGACCAAGGAGTAGCAATATGGTTGATTTAATCTAGGGATCATTGTAACATAGCAACAAAAGTAACAGAGACAGGCAAGAGAGAACTCTCAAAGAAAAATCAAGAGGGTAGAAATGCTCAACAGGGCAATCAAAGACAGAAAACATCTACGGAGAAATGAATGTCAGAATTTCTCGATACTTAGATGCCGAGAATTGCCCAGAAAATAGAGGCCAGTTAATTGTTTAACTATTTTGTCGGAGGACAATGCACACAGAACAGAGTGGGAAAGGAACAAAAGTAAAAAATAAGAATCTGAACATCAAATAAAATAAACATAAAAGTTTACATGACAAAGGGTGAGAGAGAAAGTAAAAGTAAAGAACAGAAAATTCTACTCCAGTGCTCTCCCTGCTAAACTAGGTTTGATTGGAAACTAAGATACGTCATATTATCTTATCTCAGTTCTTTTGAGATATAAAAGCAATGTTACTGCTCCATAAGAAACATAGAGCTTTCATTATGAAATTCTACATAAGAAAGTGCTAACTAAGAGCCATTGAACAATTTGCTAGTAGAATAGCCGGGTCAAAGAAACTAACGAAACATCATTCTTGCATCTGTTTCGCAAGATTACGAGATTCTACATATATACAGCCATGCCAATTTGTGCATTATCAAAAACTACATGAAGAAGAGAGAAAGTACCTAATTGAGCAGGTCGAAATCAAAATCGAAACAGAAGCTCAAAAATCGTTACGTTCGAAACCCTAATCCTTTCTGCGCGCGCGCGCCTTATGTTTATGCAGTTGTGGTGGCGAAATTCACTGTTGCTAGGTGGTGTAGAGAGGGATTTTGCCTTGGGCCTTTGGACCGGGCCTTCTGAATCACCTTCAGACTATTTCTCCCTGGATCTCAATATCTTCTTCTCCCACCTCCATAAATTTTGGTATTTCCAAAATTGTTCATTTTGTAATATTATGAATTACGTAATACAAAAGTCTTTTTCCAAATTTGTAATTAGTTTTTGGATTAGGACCTTCTTTCATAAGCATGATTACCTTTTGTATGGATTATGTAATTCATAAGTCTTTTTTAAATGCATATTCAGATTACATAATTCAAAAGTTACTCTCAAATCCATACTTCTAGATTATATAATCCAAAATCCTATTTTTAAAAATATATTCTAGATTACGTAATTTGTAAGTTATTTATGAATCCAAGAGTAACTTCCAAAATATGGGAATGATAGAAAAAGGATAAAAAGGTATTTTCATATTTTGTATGAGGGTGACAAAAGAACATATGGAGGTGCAAGAAGAAACAGTCTCACCTTCATCTACCACTCTTTAAAGGATTTTTCTTCCTGTAACCCCATTTTTAAACCTGCACCCCACATGTTTCAAGGGTTTATAATTAAAAAGTAGGTTCTTCCCTTCCTCCATCCTTGTTGTTGCCTTCAATTGATTCGGATAGGTTCCCTTTAGTTGTAGGTGTCATTTTATTTAAGAAAAGCAATACGGGGCGGGTCATGTGTCTCATCTGTCCGCTATTAAAAAATATGGGGCAGACTCACTATTCTAGCTCGCTGACCCGCATAGGTCTGTCCTGCATAACCCGCATCTTGCATGGAGGCAATGGCGGGACATGTTAACCCGTATAATAAAAAATAATTATTATTTTACTTTTTTACAAAAGAAAAATATACTTCACTCACATTATTATTGCAGTGTGATCTTTAATTTATTTTATTTAAAAAAATAATATAAAAAATAATGTTTTATTTAATCATCTAAGAAAGTTAATATTAAGAGTAACAATAGATTTAATT
>Ga0123341_1003630_pt1 | contig 13289 bp, 4 predicted proteins | sample Turbeapinknodule_FD_89959 | JGI IMG/M metagenome (GOLD analysis project Ga0123341, IMG submission 89959) | Root nodule microbial communities of legume samples collected from Mexico - Turtle bean Mexico pink nodule | ecosystem: Host-associated > Plants > Roots > Nodule | place: Mexico: Nepantla... | reverse complement strand
GTATTTTTTTAACTATATACAGTTTTTTATTAACCATCACTTTGGTATTTGATCTCTGTCTTTTTTTTTTCTCTCAACAAAAGTTGTGAGAATTAAAACAAATCTGTTACAGGTGAATTCGTATGCTACGTGGCAGCGACTTGGCCAAACGCAGGTTAACTTTTCTTCCTCACTGACCAACCACGTGTCCACTTCAGAAGCCATCAATTTCCCAGGATTCTGCTTCACAACTCCAGTCTCTTTCTTCTTCCACCAATAACCACATGATTTTGTTTACTACCTTCTCGATATGCTAATATTACATTTTAAAATTTATTACCTTTTTATTTAATGATTCATCTATACCATTAGATGCATATTTTTATTACTATTTTTATATTATTTTTTAAATAATTTTGAATTTAAAAACACTACAACAAAATCAATATTATCCACAATTTTTTATTTATATATCTAAATTCTTAAGTAAATTCATCATTATTACCTACGGAGAATAATACCTACACATCTAAATCTTTTGAATTATTTTAACACAAAAAAGTATTACCCTTCGTTGTAGGTAGAAAATCTCACCACTAGTCTCTCCCAAATCCACATTATAACTACTTGCTTGTTAAAAAAATGGAGTATTCACGAATATTTATGGGTATTAAAATATATTATTTTTTATCGATAAATAAAATAAATAAAAGAAATAAAAGTTAAATATAAATTTGTTTATTTAATTTCAATGTACAAGTTTATATACAATTATTCTTTTGAAAACATATTAAAGAAACACAAATAAGTTAATTAAAAAATTAGAAAAAATTTCATTGACATTTTTTTAAGTGTCAAAATAAACATGTTTCAATTGTATATCCAAATTATACATAAAAAAATATGTAATTTAAATTGAAGCACAGTTAATCCATTTTTAAAATAATATCTTATTTTTTAAAATAATATTTTTTTAAAATAATATTATTTTTATACTGGACAAAGCGTTCAAGGCTCTGTACTCGGTGATCGAATCTTGGTACATGACACGGGTAGGTTAGATTGGCTATTTGGCCAGTAAAGTGGGCCATGTGATTGGACCCTTTTATCAATATATCTGTTTTTGTATAATTAAAGTAACCTTTTATATCTAAATATAGGGCTATTAATAAAGGGTATTTCTGGACCTAGGGGTAAGTTTAGTGTGTGTGGGGTTTAGGTCAAGTAAATGTTTTCTTTTAAACCTAAGCTCGTGTGTTCTAGGGCACACAGTGGTTAGGTTGCATGTACATGAAAGACAATGTTGCACCATGAGTAGGGTGCCTCTACAAACAAAATGTTCCTCTGATGTTGGTGCATGAGTTGGTGTCCCATGTTGGTTATTCTGTTATTATTCTATGCACTCTTGGGAGACAATATTCGTTTTGTTGTAGCACCTTGAGAGAAGGCGCCCCTGAACCGTGTGTTTCTCCTGTTGAGTATGCTTTCAGTTGAGATTAGATTCTCGTAAGAGGAAACTGTTACAAGAGGTAAGTTATAAAAAGGGGCTCGAGACCCCAGGTTAAGGTATGTTGTTTCTAAGACTGAAACTCAATACTTTTTTATTTTTAGTAAGCTTTTTATTGTCTAGATCGTCAGAGTGAATCAACAAGGTAGACTCTCTCTATTTCAGCGAAGCTACGTTCTAAAGTAACAAGAGATATAACAGATTCTCGAAAAGACAGATGGAGTTAGAGCTTGTCATTAAAGTCAACAGACAAGCAAGTCAACTGACAAGAACAATTTTATGCATATATATATATATGCATATATATATATGCATTATGATTTATTTTGCAAATCAGTTAATCTAAAATAAAATTAATTTTATTGATATAACTTAAATTTTAATATATAGTTTACTTTTCAAATGAGTTAATCTAAAAATAAAATTAATTTTATTGATATAACTTAAATTTATATATATATATATATATATTACTTTTAAATTTAAATTTAAATTTTATTTTTTAAACCAATTCAAAATTGCTCGACATTGGGCTAAACTAATAATAATAAATCAGTTAGTTTTTAGATTTTTTAAAAATAATATTGATTTAGATATTTTATCCTTAATAATAAATATTTAATTTTTGTGTGTAAATTTAAAACATTATTCTTTATGATAATTACATATTTTACTAGGAGCATCGGGTGATTTTAGTAAAATAGTCGAAATAACAGAGAAAATTATCCATCAGAAGTTTAAATATCAACCATATATTTATTATGAATTATAACTCATCGTTTATCTTATTTCTTTGATTTAAAGAAAATCTCAAAGCATCTATAAAAACATTTACTAAGGTCAAATTAGTAAAAGAAATGTGTCACTATAAATATAAACTATGCTATAAAAATGATCATATAAAATTTATAGAAGGTTTCTTTAGATGGATTGTTTTAAAAAGAACCAAACATAAAAATAAAAATAAAAAACTTTTTAAACCATAAATTTCTGGAAAACTAAAACTTTGTTTCTATCAAATGTTACCTTTTAATTATGATTTGCGTGCGTTTAGCTACACTTGCATTGCCTTCGATGATGTCAATTCGTGGATTTCAAAGCTAAAATAACGACAAATACGTAACATATTTTGATATATATTTTATAAATTGATTAAAAATATTTTCTAAAAAAAACATAAAATAAGATATTATTTAACTCGCCAATATATTATTTGAAATTGATTTATATTGCTTTAATTTTTACTTTTAGTTCATGTTTGGTATGTTTTGATTCGAACACAAGATGTGTTCCATATAAAAACTAAGTAAAATAAAATAAAAACTTATTTATAAAATGAAAGAGTTATATTGGAGAAGGCAGCGTAATTTATGAAAATATAAAATGGGATCCAACTCAAATTAAAGGCGTGTCACTCACTTGCCACAACACCCAACTTTTACGCTTAATTGTCAAAAAGGGTCACGGTGATCCCGCACACACCGGATTTGATACACACCAATCACCTTCACTCACGTGGCAAATAGCTCGCTCCTTACACGCGCAGCGAGTGGCACTCTCAGTAATTACTAAACAAAACAGTGTCGTTTCGTAACCACAAATAGCAGTAAAAAATCCCCTCTTAAAACCTCAGTTCCAGGGTTCTCTGTTTCTCCATATCGCGCACCCTTTCCCATTTTCTCTCTCGAAACCTCAGTAACGGAAAACACGCCTCCGCCGCCGCCATGGCCGCAATCGCACGACTCAGGGTCGCCGCGGTGCCGCTGAGGGGCCTCGCTCTCCGCTCCAACCGGGGATTTGGATCGGCGGCCGCGGCACAGTGCTACTACGACGATGACGAGGAAGAGGAGTGCGCGCCACGCGGCGTGCTGGACGCGCAGGGTTGCACGCCGGAGCGCGGAGTGCAGTGGGTGATGATAGGGGAGCCCGGAGCTAGGAGGAACCTATTCGCGAAGAGGCTCTCTAAGCTTCTAGAAGTTCCTCACATTTCCATGGCCACGCTCCTCAGCCAGGACCTTAACCCTCGCTCCTCTCTCTACCACCAAGTAATTCGTTCATTCACTCTTCCGTTCTAGGGTTTCCTTTCGCCTTTTTCCGCTAGTTTACTTTCATTTCATTTCCTCGTAATTCTCCCAATTTGTTTACTTTCATTTCCTCGTAATTCTCCCAAATTTTTCTTTGGACGCCTTTCTCTAGTTTTGAATTAACATTATTTGTGAGAATCATGTCGAATTAAGAAAAAATTAGGTAAGTACTGTTGTGATCACGTTTGGTTTCATATTGAAGAACTTTATGTTTTTAGAAATTATTTTAAATTTAAGCAACTTTAAATAATTTGCGATGAATAAAAACATTCAAACATATATCAGGCACATTATTTTTACAAAATCAATTTTAAGCACAAATTATAAGCTTGCATTTTAAACGTTTGGGTTTGTTAGAATGTGTCTAGACTGAAGATTCGGTTTTAACTGTTTTACTTTTTTTAACTTTTTTTTTGTAAAATAATTATCACTAAATATGTTGTTAAGGTTGTTGTTATATGGAAATTTGGGATTGAATCGTTATACTGATTTTTTTTTTAAGCTTGCTTGGTTTTTGTTCATTAAATAAATAATTCACGTAATTACAGTGTGAAATAATTTTTATACTGTCAGAAATTATTTAGTAGACTATAAGATAATTACTATTAAAATTGATAAATCTACGTTACATTATAGTTTGTGATTAAGTTTTTATATTGTAATAGAGTCTGTGTGAAACAAAATTTGAATTTTAAGTTAAAGGCAAAGTTAAAGAAAAAAAATTAAACTTTTACTGTCGAAAGTTTATTCTTCTGTATTTTTCCCTTTTCATTCTCTTTTACTAAACCAAAGAGAATATATCATTACTCGTCGCTTTATTCCTAATTTTTTCCTGTGCACTAAACATACCATTGGGTAATGGGTAGTAAAATTGTTTTCTTAATATTAGTGTGACGTGGTGTTCTTCCGATGCAGATAGCAAATGCCTTGGATCATGGAAAACTTGTCCCAGAGGAAATTATGTTTGGGCTGCTAAAGAAGAGACTGGACGATGGGTACTCAAGAGGCGAAACTGGGTTTATTCTCGATGGATTCCCTCGAACAAGGATCCAAGCTGTAAGTTGCTTCATTTCACCTATCAAATCATGAACTGCTCAAAATTTTCTTTGTTATTCATTCCTACAAAATGTCATGATGTTTCACAGGAGATCCTTGATCACATTGCCCATGTTGATCTGGTGGTGAACTTCAAAAGTTCGGAAGAGGAATTAGTTAAAAAGAATCTAGGAAACCGAAAATTTAATTCTCGCCAAGAATATATTCTTATGACCAGCTCCAGGAACCCAACAAAACAATTGCCTGATGAAAATGTCCAAAGTCATGAAGACGAGGTAACCAATCACTTTTATTTTCATTTTGATGCCTTCATGGATTAGTGTTGTCTGAGGAAATAATTGTTTTTTTTTTCAATTTTTGAAGTTTCCCATACTAACTCTAAAGTTGTGCTAAGAATATGCCTGTTTGACATACTAATCACTTGGTACTTATACTTATATTTTTGGGGTTTATTTTTCTCTTCTAGTGCAAGCTGTTGGAAGATTACTACAGGAAGCAGAAGAAACTTCTGAACTTTGAATTAGCAGGTGGACATGGTGAAACCTGGCAGGGACTTCTAGCTGCGCTACATCTTCAGCATATTAATGCTCTTAGTTCTTCACAAAAGTTAACTGCGTGATGGGCCACCAATATTCTATGGCATCAATCAAGTGTCGGCATTTTAGTATGTGAATATGAGAGCTACAACAATTTCATAGAAATTTTGTGTCGGTTTCTATATTGTTGATTGTTTTGCAAAATTTTCAGAATGCTAATTTGTTCTGTAGCGCAGCCGTTCTAGTATGAATACCTAGTGTATGGTCCTAAATCCTAATAGTGAGTCGGTGTTGTCTTCTTTTGTTCAGTTATCCCATTATAGTTTCTTCTATAGTATTTTTCCTGGTCCCAAAATCACGTTATACACTAAGCATATGATGTAAAAGTTAAAGACTGTTAAATATCATATGTTGAGTTTTGGTAAAGCCATGTCATTTTATTACACCGCACAACTGCTTTCATTTATTCTGATAACAAAATTGTTGCCATTTTGCTTTTCATTAATTAATTAATATTTAAACCTTAAAATTTTCCGCTACCAATGGAGGCAAATTGTATTTGAATTTCTTGGGTCTTTCAAACCCAGATTCAAAACAAGCAAAAATCAGCATCATAAATTGTGACGTCAAAATATGTCTAGAGGCATTGATTGACTGCTGGATAATTGACATTTGTACTCCTAAAAATAAGACATTGACTGTGTTGGAGATCTTGAAGATTATTCATCTATTGTGTTTGATGAAGAAAATATCTTTAAAAAATTGTAGATGCTGTCATTTATCTTATGAGATGTGCATGCTACCATAAACATTCAAGAGTAGCTTTGTGTCTTAAAGATTGTCTTAGTAGCTTGATAGAGTAGTTTAAGTTTTTAGTATTTTAATCTAACTCCATATCTCAAAGTTATGATTATGTGCCTAAGCACAAACATTTTTTTTTGAAAAGATTAAAACTGTTTTAAACTCAATTATTTTTAATCTCTTAAGTTTTTAAATCAGTTTTAAATTTTGGTTTACACATTCAAGAGTAGCTTTGTGTCTTATAGATTGTCTTAGTAGCTTGATAGAGTAGTTTAAGTTTTTAGTATTTTAATCTAACTCCATATCTCAAAGTTATGATGATGTGCCTAAGCACAAAGGTTTTTTTTTAAAAGATTAAAACTGTTTTAAACTCAATTATTTTTAATCTCTTAAGTTTTTAAATCAGTTTTAAATTCTGGTTTACACATTCTGGTTTACACATTGTACAAGTTTTTCAATTAGTTTTTTGGAAAAACAATTGATTTAAAGCTTTTCTGATTTAAAGCGGTTTTGTTTCCAAAATTGAGTTTTGTTTTCAAAGTTATTTTTGTTTCCAAATTCTGTTTTCAATTTCTTAAAGTTAGTTTTGTTTTCACTTAATGTATTTTAGAATTTCAATCAGTTTTTTAACTTTCAATCTGTTGGTTTCTTAGAGTTATTTATCACTTGAATACACATTTGCTTACTGTTTTTAAATAGTTTTTTAGAAGTCTTTTGAAAGAGTTCATTTTTGGAAGGTTTATGAAAATCTTTGTGAGGTTCTTGTGCTGTCACTTTCTCCATTAGCTTGTGATTAAGAGCTTCATCAAGGTGTTGTAGTTTGGAGATCCAATTTGAGTCTCCTAAGTCTGCAAACAAGGTGTGTTTGTTCCATACTTCTTTTACTTTGTAAAGTTGTGATAATGTGCTTTTAAGATAGGGTTTCTTGAAGCATAGGCTTAGCTGAAATAGTATTTTTTCAGTGTGTATCTATAGTTCTTGAAGGGTTCAAGAACTATTCTTGTGTAAAAGATTGTTCTGATATAGTGAAATCCATCTTAGTGTGAGATGGTACTGGATGTAGGTCAACTTTGAGTGAACCAGTATAAATTCTTATGTGCTTTTCTGCCTTCATACTCATTGCCTTTAAAATATGCAAAAAAAACATTAAAACTGGCATAAAAAGTAATCTATTGTTTAAAAGATCAACTTGTTAATTCTTTATGCAATTCAAAATTTCGGATCTGAATTAACCTCAAATAACTAGCTTTGATTGTGTAACTATGTGATTGAAAAGTTTTTCAAGATTGCAATATTGTTTACCATATTAAAACTGTATGTGAATCTGTTAAAGATCTTTAGAATTTCTGGAACTTTAAATTAGTTTTGTCTAAGTAAAGTTGTTGTGAAAATTACAATCAGTTGTTTTTAATTCTAATAAGTTGTTTTTCTGTAGTAGCACTCTGTTTAAGAAATTCCAATTTGTTTTTCTACAAATAAATCTGTTATTTTACAGTCCAGCATTGCTTAAATAATTCATTTGCGTAAATTATTCTAAGTACAATTCACCCCCTCCTCCCTTGAACATAGACTCCCATAAAGTCAACCGACCATTGACACCTGTATGTCTAAAGATAAATTTATTTTATATTCGGTCTGAAGAAGACCCCTTCGATTAGTAGGTGAATGTTTGTGATATTCGATCCATGGATGATTCCCGTGTTAGGTGTACAAACGTCTACAATATCTGGTTCACGGACAAACCATACGGTCGGTAGGTGAACGTTTAGGATACGATTAAGAGAGTGTCTTGAGAGTTGGACGAAAAACCAACTGCAAGTATGATGTGTAGAACTCCAGATAATTAGTCGATAAATATGATGAGTAAAAAGACTACAATTCATACGGTTACTCTGAAAAATTAACAGGTTAATTTATTATGCCTCATTAACCCCAAAGTAAGGTCGAGAAAGTCGGGTGTTAAGATAAGCTCTCCCCAAATCCAGGGAGGATATTTTGATGACCTATATTTTTTGTCCAAACTCCTTAATATAAGGTGGGGTAATGGAGAGGGAGATTCTTTTTTCTTGCTAAATAGAGAAAATATTAGAGAGAAGTAAGAAATTCAGTAAAAACGAGGAACTAATTATTGGTTTGGATAGGAGTTTTTATTAATTAAAATCTTTAGCCAAAACAATTGCTGCCCACCGTAGGGCTTTGATGAAACTTTCCCTAACCCCACATAGAGAGTCATTGCAAACTATCAACATGAATAGCCCACGACCACCATTGCAAAGTCAACCAACCTTAAATGACAACTCTGGTCCTACTTTGCAGTAGATATTAAGCACCATGAAAGAGCTACAATGAGAAAATATTGAAACAAAACAATGAGCAGAAGACGCATAGGCAGAAAAAAAATTGTATACGAGAAGAGGCGCAGAAAAAGCGAGAGCAGTTATGGGAAGAGGCTGACAAGTCTTGTCAACTAATAGAAGATGTAATACGAGCTCACGAGGAATCACAAAAGGCTAATGTTGATCTCGGGCACGTCGTAAATGACCATTCATTCCGAAGGGAACAAGTATGGATCCATCTAGTGAATGTACAAATAGACCTACAACCATTCACAAAAGCCATAATGGACAAGCCTATTCCACCACATTACAGGTCCCAAAAATCACTCCTTTTTTTGGAATCGGAGATCCGAAAGCTCATCTCAAGACCATTCGTGCGCAAATATTGATCTCGGGTGGGACGAATTCAGTTAAATGTAAAATGTTTGTAGGAACATTTACGGGAACAACACTATAATGGTTCAAAAAACTACCAAATGCATATATTGATTCGTTCCCTTATCAATTTGTTCAATGATATTTTCTAGTGACAGATCCCTTGGTGTTCTCCATTCTTTCAGTACGTCAGTCAGTCTTGCGGTTTCAGCTGGTTGATTCGAAAATTCAACTGGTTGTTTTTCTGAGTAGAGCTTTAACTTCTGAAGAGCATCATCTTGATCACCTTCTTCTGCAACTTTCCTTGAAGAATCTTGTTTTTCATGATTAGTCTCATCAAATACAACATGTACAAATTCTTATTCCATAGTCATTAATCTTTTGTTTTATACTTTATATGCTTGGTTATTTAAAGAATATCAAAGAAAGATGTCATCATCTGCTTTAGCATCAAACTTGCCAAGATTTTCTTTTCCATTGTTCAGAATAAAGCACTTGCAACCAAAACTTCTAGGTGACCAATGTTGGGTTTTCTGCCATTGTAAAATCATAAGGGATTTTCTTTAAAATAGGTCTAATGAGTACTCTATTTATTACACAACAAGTTGTGCTAACAACATCAACCCACAAAATATTTTGGTAGAGAAGACTCACTTAAAATATTTCTTGCAAGTTCTTCAAGAGACCTATTTTTCCTTTCAACAACCTCATTTTGTTGGAGAGTTCTAGGCGCTAAAAAATTAAGATGAATACCATGTTTTCCACACAAAAAACTGAATTTTTTTATTTTGAAACTCCCTACCATGATCACTTCGAATACAACAAATGTTACTGCATTTTTTGGTTTTGTAAAAGCTAGACAAGCTTTTTGAAAGTAAAAAAGGTACTCTTGGAATGAAGAAAAAATGTCCATGCGAATCTAGAGAAATCATCTACAATGACAAGTGAATCATAATTTCCACCAATGCTCATAGTTCTTGAAGGACCAAACAAATCTATGTGAAGCAACTCAAGAGGTCTAGATATGAAACAACATTTTTTGGGTTAAAAGAATTTTTAACTTGTTTTCCCTTTTGGCATGCTTCACATACATGATCCTTTTTCAAAATTGAGTTTCGGAAGACCATCAATAAGATTTTTTTAAAATCAATTTATTTAGATGATGCATGTGAATGTAAGCTATTCTTATATGCCACAAGATTCCTCATGTTTGGTTAAAAGACAATCAATATTCGATGCATAATCAAATATATCAAGCAAATATATATTATTGATCCTTTTACCAACCAAGACAACCTTTTTTGCGTTAGGCATGCATATCACACAAGACTTTGGTTTAAAAGTAAACTGATAACCTTTATCACACAATTGACTTATACTTACAAGACTATGCTTTAAACCTTTTATGTATAACACTTTTTTGATGAGAAATGTGTTTTGATCACCTACAATGCCTCTGCCAAGGATTCTTCATCTGTTGTTGTCCCCATATGTGACATAACCTTCATGTTTGAGGTGTAATACCACAATTTATTATTGTCCCCAGTTATGTGCTTTGAACAACCGTTGTCAAGATACCAAATTTGCTTTTTAGCTGTCAAATATTCTTGCATAAGAAATTAAGGAACAAGATTTTGTTCCATTATTAATTTGGGTCTATAAATGTTAATGATACAAGCCCCTTTGGCAAGCCATATTTCCTGACTCTACAAGTTCTAAGTATGGCCTTTTTTCAAACAATAAAAGTAGGTTACTAAAGGTTTAGACTTGACTTTTTGTTTTCAAAAAAACTTTTTTTTTTGGTACTTGGGTTGTAATCAAGACCAACTTTTCCAAAAACAAAGTTCAAGAACTACTTTCAAATTTGCTTTCCCTTTTGAAAACCCATCCAAGCTTTTGTATGAGCACATTTACAAGAGTTTTTATAAATGATTTTCAAATTTTCAAAATCAGTTTTGGTGTTATTTTTACTCTTCTTCTAAAGTTTTGAATTTATTTTATAATCAATTGTTTAAACCTTTTAGCTTATTGTTTGACAAATCCAACATGTTAGCTTCTTCATGAGTTTTTTTAAAAGCATCAAGCAATTAACTATAATTTTTAAAGTTCTCAAGAAGAATTAGAACTTACATTGCTTGTGTCAGAATCATCCCTAGCCATCAAACACATGTTAGCCTCCTCATCATCCATTGATGTAAAGCTGGAGGAAGAGTCATCCTCATCTTGCCACACTATATATGCTTTTCTTACTTTCCCTCATTTCTCTTGTTTCCTGTCAAAACCTTTTTCGTTGTTTAAATAATTTAGACATTCAATTTTGATATGTCCTTGTTTCTCACAGTTAAAACAAGTATAGTTTTAAGAATTAAAATTAGTTGATTTCTTTGGATTATAACTTTTTTATGACTGTACCTTATCCTTGTTTTCTTTTTCAAAAACTTACCAAACTTTCTTGTGAACAGATTGTGTGTCTCAGCATCATTGCAGTCACTTGATTTCAATTCAACTTTCTGGACAACAAATTTCAAGGAAATTCCTTTGGCTTTATTTTTTTCCAATTTCTTGCTCATTCAACCTTGATACAACCAATTAGACGAGGAGATAACCAAGGACACAATAGACACTTCACAATTAAGTCAGTCATCTCAACATCCAAGACAAGACCCCACCAAACTTCAGAAGGACCTCAATAGAAGAAGAATTGGACATAGGCCAGAGCATCAAATGTTCTTTCTTCGGGTCTTTTTAAAAGACAAGTTTACGTAAATAAATTGGGCTCACTTTAGGGGTTCATATAAAAGAATAAGCTAGAGTATGGTTCACTTAGCATAAATTGGGGTGTACTTAGCATAAATTGGGTTTGTGCCAAGCCCACCTTTCATGTCAAGTGTTTCTAGGTTTAGGGTTTCTTTGACCTACCTTCTAGAAGGTTTCTAAAAAATGACACCCCTACCCCTCTATCTTGTTCTCCAAGACATTCTCTCCCATAAATATAGTCCTTTACCTCATGTATTTCACACTTGAATTTGAAATAGAAAGGAAACTCTACATGAGTGTTTAGTGAGCTTTGTCTCCTAGAAATTGGGTCTTATCTTGGGTGTTTGTGCACTTCAAGTGGCGGCTCTTCTCCACTTATCTTGAAGCCTCCTCCCCCTCCAAGTGGCGTGATTCATTATTCCATAAGCATCTCTTAATCTCTTCACCTTTGTGTTTTTCTTTCCTTTTCCTTACTCCATTCTTCCATACTTTGAGTGTTTAGTGAGCTTTGTCTCCTAGAAATTGGGTCTTATCTTGGGTGTTTGTGCACTTCAAGTGGCGACTCTTCTCCACTTATCTTGAAGCCTCCTCACCCTCCAAGTGGCGTGATTCATTATTCCATAAGCATCTCTTAATCTTTTCACCTTTGTGTTTTTCTTTCCTTTTCCTTACGTCATTCTTCCATACTTTTATTTATTTATGTTTGGATTTCTTCACCATCTTATGCTTCTTTTCATGTCTTTTATTTCTGCACCTTTATTATCATAATCATCATACTTGTGTTTTTTTTTGCCCTTTAGAAGTGCGCCTTCACACTTACTTAACCATTTGGTTAAGTTTGTGTCCAGTGGGAATCTTCTTTGAGTTTCTCATCATAATTTCTAATTTCAAAACTTATAAACAAAAGAGTAACCCATAAAATGTGCAATCCTAAAATCAACCCACATCATGTCGTATTCAGAGCATGATTATGTTGTGCTTAATTGCTTTTGAGTTGATTTCCGCCTTTAAATTCTAGCATATTTTAATTTTGCTTTTATCCATAAAATGTGCAATCAACCCACATCATGTCGTATTCAGAGCATGATTATCTTGTGCTTAATTGATTTTGAGTTGATTTCTACCATTAAATTCTAGCATATTATAATTTTGCTTTTATCTTCAAGCAATTTAAATTATGCTTTTTAATTCAACACTTTTCAATTCAGTCTTTAAATTCTTTTAAGTGGAAGTTGATTTAGTTTCAAACAAAGAACTCAAGTGATCACATGATTTAAATCCCAATCCATTTGTGAAAATTGAAAAGTGAAGTAAAAATATGCATGACAAGAATGTGGAGCTATTGAATCCATAAAAGCAAAGACAAAAGAAACAATTTGACTACATTCACATTTCAAAATTTAATTACAAAAGAGGATTCTTTTGATGTGGCAAATTGTTTTCATATTTGTGGAATTTTATCCTTCTTGCTCATACAATTTCTTAGAAAATCAAAACTTCATAGTTAAAAGTTTAAATAAGTTTCTTTGAGTCTTCATAAGGGCTTTTCTTATTTGTCTTGTTTACGTTTTGTCATCATCATACTTCCATTTTGGTTTAGCTTTCTTTCTTTAAACTTTTCTTGCTTGTCATTAAATTCTCTTTAAGTTATGTTGGGGATTCTTTGCATGAGCAAGAGATAAGAGCTTTGATGATGGCATTTCATGAAGGTCTTCTTGAATCAATGTAGAGTAAAGGGGCGGAAGCAATGAATGAAGGTGAGCAAGATCCTCCTAGGAGTGGTGTTGATCTTGTAGGTGCATGCTATGTGTGGTTATTGGGTGGTTCGGCCAGCCCAAGGGAAAAGATGAAGGAATTG
>Ga0123341_1003629_pt1 | contig 13289 bp, 7 predicted proteins | sample Turbeapinknodule_FD_89959 | JGI IMG/M metagenome (GOLD analysis project Ga0123341, IMG submission 89959) | Root nodule microbial communities of legume samples collected from Mexico - Turtle bean Mexico pink nodule | ecosystem: Host-associated > Plants > Roots > Nodule | place: Mexico: Nepantla... | reverse complement strand
ATTTATTAATGAGAGTACACATATTAAGATACCCAAGTCATCTAATTAGATATTGAGAATTCACATTTGACTAAGATATCCGACAAGTTATTATCATTTAACACTACAAGAAAATCATTAAACAGTAACTAAATTTAGAGAAAAACAATTAATTATTATTTGATCAAATTAGAGACTATTTTATAAAATAAAATAAAAACTATTGATATTTAGAGTAGTTTCTATTATTAATAAAAATTTATAAAATAGTTTTTTTTAACGAGAATCTATATTTGTACTCAAATACCATTTATCACTTAATTAGAGTCCATATTTACATTGAAACAACTGACAAGTTATTGTTAAGTAATGAGAGTTCACGTATGTACTAAGATACCCCACAAGTCATTTATCAATTAATGAGAATTCATATTTGTACTTAAATACCCTAGAAGTCATTATTACTCAATAAGTGTCCACATTTGTACTCAAATACTCAACAAATCATTGTTAATTAATGAGAGTTCACATTTGTAATGAGAAACTCGAAAAGTCATTATCAATTAATGATAAATCATATTTGTACTCAAAGTACCTTAGAAGTCATTATCACTTAACGAGAGTTCATATTTGTACTAAGATACTCAATAAGTCATTATTACTCAATAAGTGTCCACATTTGTATTCAGATACCCAACAAATCATTATGAATTAATGAGAGTTCACATTTGTAATGGGAAACTCGATAAGTCATTATCAATTAATGAGAAATCATATATGTACTCAAATACCTTAGAAGTCATTATCACTTAACAAGAGCTCATATTTATACTAAGATAGACAATAAGTCATTATTCATTAATGAGAGTTCACATTTGTAAGGAGACTTGATAAGTCATTATCAATTGATGAGAGCTCACATTTCTATTGAGATATTGCGACAAGTCATTATCAACAATGAGATCTTACATTTCTATTAAGATAGTGGGATATTGCAACAAGGCATCATCAATCCATTAATGAGAACCCACATTTGTTTTGAGATACTGGTCAAGTTAGTATCAATTAATAATATCTCACACTTTGTTCTCAGATAAGATGTACTCGTAATAGGATGTACTCTCAATAAGCATCCATTATCAATAGAACATAAAATCACTAAAATATGATGAATCCATTGAACCACCATTTTTTGTGATAATGATGTAAAATAGTCAAATAAATCAACTAGTGTTAATAAGATAATGTGTAAGTATACAAATCAATTTATTTGTGAATTATTTAGTAAAGATTGAGATTATCTCCTACATGTATTTTTTTTAGAAGATTGATCAAAGATTTCAATTAGTAATGAAGCCAATTTAAAACTAAAAAGATAATGATGATAATATAATTTTATTGTAGGGTTTAATTTTTAATTTTTTTCATTCTTAAAAAAAATTAAACTAAACATTTTTAATTTATTATTTTTTTATTTTTATTTTGTAAAAACTTATTTCTTTATTCATTAATTATATTTCTAACTATTTTAAACATTAAAAATATTTATTTTTTAAATGCATTCAAAATTAAAATTATCAATTTTTTTTAATATTATTTTTTAAATAATGCTAGACAGAGAAATAAAAACAAGATGATGTTAAATGGGAAAATAAAAGTGTAAATGATGTTAGATAAAACATTCCGTCATCGAAAGACATATATTATTAATAGTAATATGTAAAATAAATTATAAAAATAATTCATCAATAATATAATAAATATAACTCATTCTTTTTTTGATACCCAACCCACAAATTTTAACTAGTTTATTAAATATACGTGACAAAAAATTTATTTCATCTTAATTTATAATTAAGAAATGATTTGTCTGTACTGAATTAAACACGATTCCTTGTCGCTCAAACATTTAATATTAATTACATTTTTTTAATAAATACACATAAATACCAAACATGTGTTTAATTATATTAACTTTAAATTCAAACAAAATTAAAATTATTAAAATAGAACTATATTACTTTAGTGTATTAAAGACAAAATATGTGATGTTAACAAACTGTATACTAAAAATAGAAAATAAAAAGAATTATAATAAGTTGACATGTGGTTGGAACAATGGGAGAAGGTATAGGGGTTTGAGGAGACGCATTATATTGTGTGACTTTTAGTTTTACCTTGCGTCTTCCTTCGCGCACTCACACTGTTCCACTTCCAACCAATCTCACTCTCTCCAAGAGTGAGTCAGATTCTGAACCGATTCCCAATCACTTCTCTGCCAATGGATCTTCACAACTATTTTTTTGTTATTTTCATCACTTCACTTCAATCTTCAACCATTTTCTGCAACTCACACACTTCAATTTTCTCTGCTTTTGTTTAGGTTGCTTCACAACCTATTTACTCAATTCAATGGCATTCTCTGCTTCAACACACAAATCTGCGGGACTTCTTCCAGGTTTCACACAATTTGTTCTCACGTGACATCCTTTTTCACTGATCCTCTGCTATTTAATTTCTTTTTTTGGATAAGATGTAGTTTGATTGTAGTAAGTGATCCGAGTGATGATTTATTGATGATACAAATTATGCCGGAAACAAAATTACCGAAAATAGATGGCTATATTTTGTGCTCTTAACCTGCTTTGTCTGTTTTTGACTCAAATGATGCTTAATTGTTGTTCTAGTAAATTTTGACCTGTTTTACCCTTGTTTCACCCTGCTCGTGATTGTCTTTAAGTCTCGAATTGAGAGCCGAGTTTGAGATTGCACCTTCTTTGTACCTGTTTAGTATTTATGTACTCTGGACACTTAATTATAGTATAGATGCTGTAAAAAATATACATGCTGCTAACTCCAACTAGCACCTAAAAGGATAGAACTAGAACATGGATTGTAATGGTATCATCTACAACTGCAACCTTCTAAACTTCCTCAATGGTTGGTTAATAGAATGTAATACTTCTTGTTCTTTGGATCGGAAGCACGGTGTCTTTTTTTACCCTCTCTATTGAAGTTCTTTTGTATGTTGTTGCTGGGCAATGTATCTTGAATTTTGCAGCAGGCTTGACACATCCAGCTTCTTTTTTGCTTTGTGGTATTATTGTCACCCATGCTTTCTGTCGTGAATGACTTTGTCTGACTGAACTTTTTGGCAGCTTTATTATCACTGTTGATAGGTGTTTGTTTTCAATGTATATTTCACATTCACCTTATGTCATCGTGTTTCCGTGTTTTTTTTTTCTAGGGGCAATCAATGATGATTTATACAAGGAGTTGTGGCATGCCTGTGCTGGTCCCCTTGTCACTCTCCCTCGTGAAGGGGAGCGAGTTTATTACTTTCCACAAGGTCACATGGAACAGGTATTTTGGTTTAGTATGAGATTTTTAGTGTTAGAAATTCCTAATTTGAACTTAGCAAGCAAAATGTATTTGTAAGCCTGGAAAAATTTAAAATGTTTATCCTTTTATAGGGATGAAAGTTGCCTTTATAAGACATTTAATGGGCCTCCTTGCTTGTGGTATAAATTATCATTTCTAGATTTCGTTAGTCTATAATGTAAAACAACTAATTTTTGATGATATACTATGACATGGTTGTTATTTGTCACAACATTGATTCTGAATGACACCCGGGACATTTGACATGTTTACCTATATTATTGTTAATGCATATATGGCATTTCAATTTGCAGGACAAGCTGCGTGGGCATGGGATCTTAATTTTTGATCTTGAACTGCAGTGAGATGCCTGTGTTCCTAGTTTTGAATCATGTACCTTGAGTTTTGGTTGTATACCCATATTATCTTTACTGCATGCAGCATTGCAATTTTCAAGATGATTTGGGTACAAGTTTCATGGGCATGGGATCTTAATTTTGAACATTAATTGCAGTGAGATGCATGTGCTCCTACTTTTGAATCATTCTATTCCTTGGTTTTTTGATGGTTTGATTTAATTGTTCTGTTCTTCAAAGATTTAAGACCCTGTTGGCAATTCACATGGATTCACCTTACCAGTATCCTCATAACAGTTTTTCCTTAAAAGTAATTGTTAGCTAGTGTTAAATTGGTTTAGTCTCTTGTGGGAGAGGCCACATTTCCACTTAATTGGTTGTTCGTGTTCAAAACTATGCATAATGTTTGTTTGTATATTCCATTAATGTTTGTTTGTGGCCCGTTGAGTATTAATGTTTCTTTCAGAACTCAAATGTAGGGTTCATGATTGGTGTGTAACAAGGGCAAGATACATGCTAGCCCAAACCACTCAAGCCTTCTAAACCTTTAATTCATACTCCAAAGTAATCACCACAATGCCGCAAAATGGGATTCAATTCAAATCTCTCGTACTGTGAAATTTCATTTCATAAATAATCTATGGTAATGTTAATAACTAACAATTAATAAACTACAAAAAATGTCCTCTGTAAAGTCCTAATTGCAGAAATAATGTTTCAATTTTGAGAATATTAGTAAAAAAGGCTTCAAAACAAGTGTTTGAGATCGTAAAATAATAAATACTTAAACATGCTGGAGGACAAAACTTTCTTGAAAGCTTTATTTAAAATCAATAACCTTGATTTACTGAAATTGTTACCTAATATAATAATAGAAGAAAAAAAAGAATAGCAACACCACTGTGTTTTATTTCTTCTAATAAAATACTTCTAATCAAATCATTAGAAATTCAACCCAAAGTATTTGATTGTTTGAGTTCAAAGTATAATTGAATCTGTAAAACATTCCACACGAGAGAATTCACTGGATAGAACTAAAGCAGTGTGAGCACACAGCCAGTGAGTAAACACATTTGATTGACTAACCCAAAGGTTTTTATTGAAAAGCATGAAGCTGGAAACCATAAGCACCCAATGTTTGTCGTACTATATTTGGAGTTGACATACACCCTGCTAGTTAGTGCCTAATCTAATTATAGGTGCACTAAGACTTAAACAATTACATCTTACAACTGTTTGATAGAGTGCTTTGATAAAGTGTTTTCTATATTTCAGACAAATTTGTATTGATTATTAAAATATTTATTTTTAGAACCTTTTTTTTGTTGAATCATTCAGGGAGAACATTTTCCCTTACTTTCAGATATTCTTTTCACAAGTATAATAATTACCTCTAAAAATTACTGTAATTGGCCTTTCCAATAATGTCAGTAGCATTAACTGATATTAAAACTAGCACAAAATTATCATTTTATACCTGACATATAAGCACTTTGGTCCAAGGCCAATGTCAAAGATAGATCTCTAATTGTGTATTTTCACTAAAAAAATTCACAGGGGAATTATAGTTTTTTTTATTGTTGGAGATCCCACATTGATTAGAGATACAACCAAATTATAATACATAAGTGAAATGCAAATCTCACCTTTCAAACCGGTTATGTAAGGTTAAGTTAGACTTAGAGTTCACTTTCATTAATATGATATCAAAGTCATAATAAAATCGCCTATCCTAGCGATGTAGAAAAATAGGCAACATTCTAGGAGTGGATAGCATTCACTGTTCTCAGAGTCAAGAGAGGTACACTTAAAGAAAAAATTACCATTCTTCCACAATTCACCTCCTATTTTGGTTTGTGAAATGGTGAACCACCTTTTATTTTTCTTATGTTGCAGCTAATTAGCATCTTTGATAGTGTCGTTTTAACTTTATTATAATGTACTAATTTTGATCTATAAGTCCTTACAGTTTTTGTTTCGACAGAATTTTGTGGTTGTACTTTTAAGGTTTATCTTCTCTTTTGTCTTGTGTGTTTCTATTTTATAGCTTGAGGCATCGATGTATGAGGGATTGGAGCAGCAGATGCCTTCCTTCAATCTGCCTTCTAAAATATTATGTAAAGTGGTCAATGTTCATCTTCGGGTGAGTTCTGATTTTTCTGAATAATCTTACTGGATATTCTTCTATTTGTCAGTGACCTGTATGGGAGTTTGTCATGATTTACGTTGACAGTGATTTAATTATTGATTGATCTTGGTTGTGTAGGCTGAATCCGAAACAGATGAAGTATATGCACAAATAACTTTGCTTCCTGAATTAGATGTGAGTGTAGTCTTATTCTTTGTTTTACATTATTTATATATCTACGTTCAATTTGTCTCTCAAACCCTTTTTCTAGTCATAAGTCATAACTGTTTTTTTCCCATTTGAGTTCTCTTTTCTCTCGTTGTGTATGTCTTATTTTACCCTGCCTTGTTGGTTTAGCAAAGTGAGGTGACCAGCCCTGATGATCCTCTGACAGAATCTCCAAGGGTCAAGATCCATTCATTTTGCAAGACACTTACTGCTTCTGATACCAGTACCCATGGGGGTTTCTCTGTTCTTCGAAGACATGCGGATGATTGTCTACCTCCATTGGTTAGACACTCTTTCCCCTTTACGAAATGGCAATAGATAAACTTTATCTTCCTTTCTTTCAGCTGTTCTTTTCTTGTAATTTGCGTATATGTTCAGGATATGTCACAGCAACCACCATGGCAAGAACTGGTTGCAACTGATTTACATGGGAATGAATGGCATTTTAGACATATTTTTCGAGGTTAGTAGCTCGGTTAATTTGTTTCTTTTCCCCTTTTCTTTCAACCTGTTTTATCCCATGAACCTGTTATAGAGTGTTGATAATTTGACTTCTAGTGTCTGCTTGAAGAATTTTTTTTTTTGCATCGATGAAGATTCAGTTGACCTGTCAGCTACAACTCAATTTCGAGCATTGCATTTTAATAGGCTGCAGTCAAGATATAGGATAATACACATATTTCTTTATTATTAGTTGTTGAAATTGTTAGGCTTAGGGTGAGAAGTAGGAAATGAGAGAAATAGTTCTCTGAAATAAATAATGTGAAAGTAGATTTATAGGCTGTAATGATGTGATGCATATTACTCACACAATAGTCTTATTTATGGTAGAGGAAAATTATTAGAAATGAACTGCGTCCAACATGCTCAAAAACTAGTTCAAGTAAGGAGGATTGCTCAGGTATCATTAAGGAATATTCTGTCAGTATTCCTATTCAGTGAGGGATGGGAATCTTAACACACCCCATCCCATGCCCAAGATTGGACATCGTGAGCATGGCAGTTACAGGTTTGGACCTCTATTGAATGACCCAACATTAAGATTGAACAGAATTTGATATTATATTGGAAATGGATTGGGGTTACTCAATGGGGGAGAATTGTCTAACTCTTGTGAAGAGTATTCTGACCATATTCCTAGCTAATGTGGGACCTTTAACAAAAATAAATAAGGAGACATGATAAATTTAGGCAATATAGGAAATAATTTTTTAGATTAGCTTATTTACTTAATTATTTGACTAATTTATTCCATGATATACTTACTGTACAGGTGCCCTGATAAGAAAACTATTCACATTGTGCATGGAAGATATGATAACTGTTTCAAAAGTGAAAAAATAGTCTGTTTTTCTGTAGTTCTTAGGGAATCTCTTACTGGAAGGGAATCCATGGTGGTTAACTATTTAATTTCTCTCAGTTTTCTTCCTTATACAACAAAAATAGTATCCATGTATTTTAATCTTTAAGGGTAGTTTAAGCATCAATTTTAACTTGTGGCCACCTGGTCTGTTATGTTTGTGCTAAGGTGATCATCCTCATTAATAGCTGAAGGTACAGCTTGCAAGTGTACTGTGATTTCTATATAAGATTAGGTTTGATGTTTATTTATACTGAATGAACTGAGTAATTTCCAGGGCAACCCAAGCGCCACTTACTTACTACTGGGTGGAGTGTCTTTGTCAGTTCCAAAAAATTAGTGGCTGGTGATGCCTTTATATTCTTAAGGCAAGTGATTAACAGCAGAAGCTACTATGGCTCCATTCCAGTGTGGTCAAGAAATAGTACTTTATTTTCCCCTCTTGTTTTTGTTCCTTATTGTTGTTTGTGATTTTGGCTGGTTATGCTATATTCCAGGGATGAAAATGGAGAGCTGCGAGTTGGGGTTAGGAGGGTGATGAGACAACAGAGCAATGTGCCTTCTTCTGTTATATCTAGTCACAGTATGCATTTAGGTGTTCTTGCCACTGCATCTCATGCCATTGCCACTGGAACACTGTTTTCTGTGTTTTACAAGCCCAGGTTTTATATTTAACAGTATGAAGTTGTTAGTTTTAGTTGTCCTTTTGTTTTTGTTTGTGGTGTTATTGTTGTCATATATTACTGTTTTTTCCCTTAACTTTACATCTTTTTATGTGCTTGCCTGTTTTCTGCAATTAATGAACTTCTTTTTGGCTGGATTACTTTGATTCTTTTTTTTTTTTGGAGTTAAGTCTTTCTGCTGATTTGTCAATATTTATCTTAGAACAAGCCGGTCAGAGTTTATTGTGAGTGTCAACAAATATCTGGAAGCTAAGAATCATAAACTCTCTGTTGGGATGAGATTTAAAATGAGATTTGAAGGTGATGAAATTCCCGAAAGAAGGTGCTTCACCTGACTAGCTGTATTTGATATTTGAATATTATCACATTATACTGTCTGGTAACTTTCCTCTCCCCCTGAATGCAGGTTCAGCGGCACAATTGTGGGTGTTGGAGATAATAAATCATCAGTGTGGCCTGATTCCGAATGGCGATCATTAAAGGTAAAATATGCAAGATGCCTTGTATGATTTTAAACATTTTTTGTCTAGTATTTTTTTTTCTTCATCCTTTGTTATATGTGCTTTGAACTTTGGGAGACCATCCAATGAATGGAAGAAACATTTTTCTACCACATTTCTTTTCACAACCTTGGCAGATTATTTTTTTATTTTTTATATGGTTAATTTAAATGATTCAAACAGATCGAGTTGAAATGAAACTCGTTAAACATTCTTTGTAAAGGACAATGTTGCCATAACATTCATTTAGCTGCCAAATAGTTGCTGATACTCCTGATGGCTAGAAGTATTAAACATCAGTTTTTGGGTTCTGTAATTTTATGACCTATTATAATCCTATTTCAGGTGCAGTGGGATGAACCATTGTCAATTTTACGCCCTGATAGGGTTTCTTCATGGGAATTGGAGCCACATGTCTCAACCACTCCTGCAAACCCACAGCCAACACAAAGAAACAAGAGGGCACGACCTCTTATTCTACCTTCTACAATGCCTGATTCATCTTTGCAAGGTGAGTTTGTTGGGTTGGTGTTACACAATTTCATTTTTAAATTATGCTGTTTATTATGTTTTTCTACATTATCCTCTTTCTTTGTACACCAGGCATGTGGAAATCTCCAGTTGAATCTACATCTTTCTCTTATTGTGATCCTCAACATGGACGTGGCCTCTATCCATCACCCAAGTTCAATCCTTCTGCAACTATTCTTGGTTTTAGTGGGAATGGCTTTGTGGGACCTCCTTCCAACAAATCAATATATTGGTCTAATAGGGTGCAAAATTTCTTGGAATCAATGTCAGATACAGTCCCTAAAGAAACTGGAGAGAAGAGACAAGACACTGGAAATGGCTGCAGACTCTTTGGGATCCAGCTACTTGAGAATTCTAATGCAGAAGAATGTCTACAAACAGTCACTTTGTCTGGAAGGCTAGGTGATGATAGGTTTGTTCCATCTTTAGATGCTGAATCTGATCAGCCTTCAGTAAGTTGTGATGCTGAAAAATCATGCCTGTCTCCCCAGGAGTTGCAAAGCAGGCAAATAAGGAGCTGTACGAAGGTAGTTTGGATTAGGTGGTTTAGCATTTATCTTCATCGTGCCTGAAAACTGTTGTTTTTAGATTATTTATTTATGGTGTAATTTAATGCTTTTTTAGGTTCATATGCAAGGAATGGCAGTTGGGAGGGCTGTGGATTTAACACGATTTCATGGATACCAAGATCTGCTCAAGAAATTGGAGGAGATGTTTGATATCAAGGCTGAGCTGTGTGGGTCCATAAAAAAATGGCAGGTTGTCTACACTGACAACGAAGATGATACGATGATGGTTGGGGACGACCCATGGGAGTAAGTTCATTTAATTAACTTGTGCATTTTCATCTTTCTGTGGTTAACAATATTTGTGGGGGTTGTGATGATGCACAAGAAAGGAAAGGATAATTTGATTAACAGTTGGAAACAGTGGATGGTTAGTTAGTTTTGTGTGCTTGTGTTATATGAAACTAAGTTGTGGGTACTTTGTTGCAGTGAGTTTTGTAGTGTTGTGAGGAAAATTTTCATCTACACGGCAGAGGAGGTGAAGAAGCTTTCCCCGAAAATAGGACTTTCAATGAATGAAAATAGGACTTCAAATCCCGAGGAGCAGTCGTCTAACATGGGACCCAGTTGCTAGAAGTCATAAAGATTCCAACATGTCCTAGTTGTTGTATATGCAATAAAATGTTGGTATGGGAGTAGAACAGGAAGATGATGAAAACCAACGTGGCCAAAAGGAACATGCTTAGATGCATGCATGCATGTCACTTTCATCACTTCCACTTCCAGTCGAGTATTGTGCAGCTATGGTGGCTCTTTCGACTCAGCTTGGATGAATGAAATGCAGAGGTCAAATCGACTTACTGCTGTCTGTTTGATTTTCTATATCTTCTCACTCATCTCAAATATAACTCATTTTTGGAATTCACTCATTGTGATCCATGTCTTTTTTGTATATAGTATTTATTATTATTGTCTTGGGATACTATTTGTATGCATCAAACATCACCCCCTCTCTCTAACAGTCCTGTACAATTTTGTATGGATCTTGTTTGAATATTGGCATTACATTCATTATATTATTTTGTTGATTTAAAATTTAACTGTTGTTATAATTTTTAAAATTTTAAATATTGATGTGCATATTAATTTTAATTCAAAATATTTTTTGATATATTTATATACCTTTTTTTCTTTTGCTTCACATTAAATACGCAATTGAAGGAATATCTGAAAATAAGTGATCATTATGTCTTTTTATTATGTTGAAACAAGAAAGTTATGGATAGGGAGAATTAAAAATTATATTTAAGTTAACAAACAATAAATTAAGATGAGATTCTAAAAATATAGATTAGAGGAATGTTAATAACACTTTTTAAAACATTTTTCTTCTATTTGTTTAAATTTATTGAAACCCAAAAAAATAGAAAGATAATTAAGAAAGAATGTGGCATTTAAATTATTTTATATTATCCTATTTCACTATGCTAAGTCATCTAAATTTGTTATAGTTTACAATTAAAACGTTAACAGAAGTTTATTTCAATTTTTGAATTTTAAAAAAAGTAAGTTAACAGAATTTTATTTCATTTTTTTAATTTTAAAAAACTAAGAAGCAAACTTAATCCAAAATTTATTTGAAAGTATTAAAATCAATCAAGTTACAAAAGAAAAATACTATAGAAATTTGACAAACTTAAACATTGAATCCGAAGCATAGCCATGTGAAAAAGTTATAGAAAGTTCCAAAGATATACAAATCTTTTATATACAAAGATAAAAGAAAAGTACCTACCCGTCTCTTAAATATTCAATTAACATATATATAAATATACCTATATATAAAAAGGATTTCCCATTATAACCGTTATTTTATATACACATATTTTTTTATTCTATCTTTATTTAATATATCTCATTTTATTATTATAATGGAGTATTTTGTCATTTCATATTAATTACTTAAAAAATAAAATTATTGTTTATGTACAGTTTTTATAAACAAACTAACTTTTCTACTCTTCCCTTAATTCCTTATTTTAAGGCTATAACAGAAAGAAAGAGAGAACATACTCTCACCCATTCTCATACCAAATCTCACATATAAAATAAAATAACATCCATTTTCAATCATTCTCTTCACTCCATTTCAAACAACTCATCATAGTCTCTTATCCCAAAACTACCAATGGAAGAAGAGAAAAAATTTGAAGAAGAAGAAAGACTCAAACTAGAGAAGAAAAAAAAAAGAGGTTGTTTAATCAATTCATCATTTTTCTTTTATATGTTAATTTTTGCTTTTCAATTTTGACTCATCCAATTTTTTTTTGTATGTATGTTAAACTTCTATCATCGCGAAAGTTGAGTAAAAGAAAAAAATGCGGATACACAAATGCAATTTCGCTTGTGTTTCCGCTAGTATAAATAAAGAGGATCCTCTTCATAACCCTCTTTTGGTGTACACATTTATTCTCCCATTTTATTCTTATACAAATATTTTATTTTATTATTTTAGAAATATATAATAAGAGGTTTTTTATTATTGTATTGTTATCTCGGACATTCCTTTCATTTCATTTTTTGGTATTTACTCTTATTTGTTTAAGTCTATCTATAATCTGAAAACCAAAAACTTAATTTACATAACTTTCTTAACAACTTCTCTCCCGTCAAAAACTTTTCTTTTTATAAAAAAACTTCTCACTTTCCTAAACTTCTCACTTTTCTCTCTTAATTGTATCAGTTACAATATTAATGTAGCTGAAGTCTCACTCCCTTCTATCACATCTCTTCTCTTGGAGACACACACTTCCATTATTACTCTTTGTTCCAATTGTTCCATATTCTTTACATGCATTGTGTTTTTGTATATAGGATTTGTATTGGTTTACAGTTGTCATCATCTTGTCATCGTCATCAAGCGCATGAAGTTTGGTCCCTTGGTTGAATTAAGATGGGTGTGGCTCTTCATCAAACGCTCTCTCTCTACTCCAATCCCCCTCACTCACTCTGCCTCAATCTCAAATGAGTAAGTTTCTCAATTTTTTTCAAAGACACTAACTATAAACCTAACACTATGTTTTGTTTTCGGCTTTTCAGACATCCACATGACGTTCTTATTCCTTCACTATTTTCCCCCTAAATCCTTTTTTTTTATTAAAGACTGAATTTTTTTTTTCTTATCAAGAGAGCACTAAAATGATTGTTTTATAAACATTAATCTTGTTTGTACATTGTGCAAACCAAATAAGATCATGAATTTGAGTTGTACTAAGTCTCAAACCAAACAGATTTATTTTTTTCCCATAATTCTCCACTTGTACATAAAATTACATAAAATATTCTTATATTTGTGTATTTTTTTATCTATAGATGAATCCTTATAACTCATATAGCTTTTTGACTAATTTCTTTGAAATTTCTAGTGTGACTAACATTGACTATGGTCAAACAATTGTCTTAAAGTTTATATATTTATAATTAATTATTTTTAAAATACAATTTGTTTTTTAAAAAATATTTTCTTTTTCTTCGTTCTTACAATTAAATTTATCATAACAAATAAAAAATGAACATCAAAATATATCATAATTAACGTATAAATTTATAATTTATTTTAATAAATATAAATACATGT
>Ga0123341_1003626_pt1 | contig 13292 bp, 6 predicted proteins | sample Turbeapinknodule_FD_89959 | JGI IMG/M metagenome (GOLD analysis project Ga0123341, IMG submission 89959) | Root nodule microbial communities of legume samples collected from Mexico - Turtle bean Mexico pink nodule | ecosystem: Host-associated > Plants > Roots > Nodule | place: Mexico: Nepantla... | reverse complement strand
TTATGTGATTTCTTTTTTGCAAATCTTTCTTTTTCAACATTTTCACGCTTTCAAACACACACTTAACGTTTTCAAATTTCTTATAAAAAAAATAATAATTATAACTTTTTAGTATGTTTAGTCCTCTTTTATAATTTTATGTTTTTACTATTTTAAAGAGTGTTATACTATTGAAGTTGGTTTTTTCACTGATATAGTATTAATTTACTATCCTTTTTTTTTATATTTATCACTATTGTTTATATTGGTTAGTACTGTTATTTTATTTACTTGATATTTGCTTGAAGATGATAATTTACTTTATAAATATACATTTTTGTTATTATTTTAAAAAAGTATATGCTATTTTATGATTCATTAAAAAACTTATTTAACTAATTTTTTTCTATCATATAGACAATTCAATTTTTAAAATTATTTTAAAACTTTATGTCATCTTGATTTAATTTTGGTATATTACTATTCTAGTACTTTTTGTAATAATATTAAATTAGGATTATTCTTATTTTGTGCATTCACTATTTGGTGTAATTTAATTTGTTTTACAGATGTTATAATATTGTAATATTAGCATATATAAATTTAGATTATTATGTATAAATAATCAACATTATTATTTGCTTTTTTTTAATTTGATTGTATAAAGAAAATATGCAAGTGTTCTATTACTTGAAAACAATGTATTATGTAAATAATTAATGCATCATAATCTTTAAACAGCTCTGGTTTTAGAAAATATTTGTCTTCAAACCCTATTCTAACATAATGCAAAAAAAGGACAACTTAAAATAGGTGATTCATTCTGCATCTCTGATTGTTCATGTTATGTGTGATGTTATTCATATTTCAATATAAGTGTTCCAAAACAAACAAACAAACTAGAAAATTGTTTGTTTAAAGTTTTCACTGTTAATGTTCCAAAACAATAATAAGTACACTTGGTAAATTTCTAAACATGAATGTCACAATAGATTTAGTGATCTAACATGATAGTTATATTACTTCTGGTTTCATTTTTCAGAATACACTTAAATAGCATTTCAGATGCTAAAAATACCATTACCTGAGCATTCAGAAGCTCAAAAGGTAGACTAGGTTTAGAAGTGGTATAATGTTAACCTTTCAGGTGCAGTTGCAAAAACAAAACATGGAACTGTTCTTACAGTCACCAGGATCTGTAAAACTCAACATAAAAACACCTGAATAAGCTAATGACTCAAAATTCACACTTTCACCTCCCCTTTGTCTGTTACAGGAATATTTACTTGAGACCTGTAAATTGAATAGTAATAATCAATTTCACAAATGATAATTGAATCAAGAGCTTAAAGAATATAATCAGAATGAACACAGTGTACAAGAATATACTCAGAAAATGCAAGTATCATATAGTCCATTTCAAAGGGCCTGAAGTTTGCAATTACACTAACCTTGCATTCTCCAATTTTGTTACCACATCTTGCATAGCATATATTGTCATCTTTTTCACCTGTTTCAAAGGCAGGAATCAATGAGAAAAGGTCACAAATTTACAACAGAAAGCTGTTGACATGACAATGTAAATACTTCTGACATTTGAATAGACTAATTCAAGAACTAATCAAATTTGCTAGCTATGTGTTGGCTCTGACAAGTTAAAACCGAACACTTAGGAACCACACCGATCAAAAGCCAAAGTAAATAGCTCATAATTTGGATTTTTTTTATGCCTCAATGTCAAGTGTAAGAGGACCAAGTTGATGTCAAAAGTTGACTATACTAAACAGAAAATACTTAAATTTTTAAGGATCAGAAGGGGTTCTACAACCAGTTCTTAGAGCTTTGCAGGGTAGGTAATTGTCCAGTGGTAAAACACAGTTTAAAGTAGGCAGAGGATAGTTTATGCATTTGCTTTGACCATGTATTTGAGTTTTTCTCTCTTATGCACCCTCCCATTTGTGAAAGGCAAATCTTCCCCAACATAAACTAAAAATATTATTCAGAAAATCTGTGTCTAACATCAAGCAAAAATAATACCAAGATAGTGCATACAAGTGTGAACAACTTATAGTCAAGTCAATAAGATTTCTCGGTAGTATCCTACATAGAGTAGGGTCAGCAAGCAAGTCACCTACATAGGAGTGTCTAGAGGTGAGAATAGATCATATTTATATAGCTAAATAGGTTAGGTTAGGACTTCAGAAAAAAGTTATTAAGTCTGCTAAACCAACCTATTTATTTATCTATTTGAATATAAATATATATACACATGATTATCTGACTCGGAAGTCTATGTAGACTCGTGGGAGCTCCAAATACTTGAACTCATGGACTCAACTTAGACTATTAAGAGTCTACTTAATGTGAAAAACTGATATAATGTTTGTACATAACATACCAATTTAACACCATAACTAGTTAAAATAGCAAACAATAATTTCATAATTTAACACCATAACTAGTTAAAATAGCAAACAATAATAAGGTTATTAGTGCAAGACTACTATAAAAGTTCAAACTACACTAACAAAATAAGTTCATACAATTACAAAACATAAGTTCTAAAAGTGGTAATGGTTAAAAAGGGAAAAATGTTGTTCCCACCACCCCTCTCTCTTTTCTTTATTACAGATGTCATTCTCTTTATTCCTAATCTTGTTCTCCGTTTACATCATAGTTGTTTATCCATTGTGTTGCACATTATTGGTCCTCAATTAGTCACATTAGCATATTTCTCCCTTTTAGTGGTTCTCTACTTTGTACTAAAATGGGTTGTTTAATTTATTTTTCTAATTTCAATTGAAATAGGTTGCTTAATTGATTCTTTGAATTTAAAATTGATAATAGAACTTAAATCCATGCTTTTAATTATTTTCAATACTTGCTTTCCAATTGTCAGTATTGTGAAAGTAATAACTTTTTTTGGTGAAGTTTGAACTACATAGTAGTCATGAACTTATTTTAGAATTGTTGAATTATTGTTTTACTATTGTGCTTAATTATGGTGTTGAACTATTGGTTTGTCATTTATAGCTATTAATTTTTTTTCAGATGAAGTAAACTCATTAGAGTTTACAAATTTAGTCAAAAGAACTGAGTTTGATAACTTTGACTCTAGATTAATCCTTCTCAATGGCATCTAACAAGCCAAACGAAATTGTTGAATTCAAGAAATGAACATACTAAATTCTGAATAAATTATAGAAATTTCAAAAGAAAAAAAGACAATATTTCTGTACAAACATTTACCTATAGAAGAGTTTCTTCCTTAAAAACACCAAAAACAGTCAACCAACATTCTCCTTAAGTCTATTACAAAATATTGTACATCCGCAGCTAACAAACCGAATACAGAGAGAACATAACTTCCTAATTTACGCACAGCCCATCAAAGATGAAGCAAATAAAAGGCAGAAACAAATCAATACATATAGTTTGGCATACCTCCAATTTGTCCTCAGCAGACCCATGGTTTATAGGAAGTGTACGAAATTCCTCTGTCAAACGAAAGCACTCCCCAACATTTTCAGGAGAAACAAAATCCAATGCTACCTTAATACATGACTGCAAAAGGACGACATACAAACAATAAAATAATTTTATCAATATCAATCATACCAATTCCATTCTCAACTCCTCTATTGTAACAATTTATTTCTCTAAAATAAAGAAACAAAATATGTTGAAACAAATAAGAAAATTCTAAAGCTATTTCATGTTAATCAATATGAAGATATATTTTTACACCAATCAACTGCCTTTGATAACACGTCTACTCATGTTTGGAACCTTTATGTTATATGAGATATTTGAGTGACTGATGTTTGGTGATTCTTGTGTAACAATTTGTCCAGATTTGGAAGACATGGTGTGTTTTGTGCAGGTTTTTTGGCTTTTATATCCTCATCGCAAGGTCGGTTTGATGGGTTTGACGCTTGGGTGTTTAGTTTACTTCTGTTTGCTGGCAAAGAATGAGTTTAGTTGTTGGACTTTTGTGTCTTGTCTTGAGAATTTGTTCATTTGGAGGGTTGATGTAATTGTATATTGATGTACTTTTGTATCTTGTTATGGTATGTTAATGTGGCTAACGTAATGTCTGTGGGATCCCCAGCTAATTGGGAGATAAGAAGCTTGTGTTGGGATTATTTGTATAAGGGTTAGGTCACCCCTGAAGTGCCTCATTTTAATTTATTTATTATTTGCTGATTAAAAAAAAATACTCAACTTGCCTACAAGATCTTGGAATCTGTCCCAAAAATACCCTTTGATGAAAATGAGTTGTAACCACAAAATCTTTTGGCACTAAAACACAATGTTCAGAATCATATCCAGTACCAACAAGATGATGTTTGAATATGAAAACTTGGCCTTTGAATGTCTTCAAACAGTAATTACATCTCACTTTTTTTCCATTACCTAAAATATCTACTCCTTGTCTCCACCCAATATTAGTCTCATCTCCTATAGCCTTTATACTTCTAGTGGAAGTGAGGATGTAGCAACATTGACATCAGTAGAATTTGAACCCCTTCCAAACACACTAAAACTTGTATTTGAACATAACCAAGCAATGAAACAAAAGAAAGCAATGAAGCCAAATCAAAATAGACCCCAGAATGAAATTCAAGCCACACCCCAAATAAAAAAAAATCCTAATCAAATTGAGCCACAAAGTGTGACATCCCAAAATTCAAAAACCCTACCCAAAACGAAAGCAAAACTACAGGAGGAGGTGACAACACACAACCGCAATGTGACGACAAGACAAGGCTAGGCAACATGATGCGATGCCTAGGGCAGAACATGACACAAGACACAAACAACCACAACAAACCGCAACGGCAAGCTGAGGTGAAAGTAGAGGCATGGTGAAGGTAACAATGAACACAACCTAAATCGCAACACTAAACAAAATGACCCATGTGTGGGGATTGTTTTGGACTTTTCTTCTACACTCATTCACTCGACCTCAAACTCGTAAGTGTGTATCAATTCGTCCAAGTGTGATTTAAGTTTGCTAAAAAACAAGTCTACACACAAGATTACTTTTGACCCATCACTAAACTCGTAAACTCAAAAGGGATTATAGGTTAACCCTAGAGTTTGATAACCATGTCACCACCCCTTAGAACAAACTCTAAAGTTTATGGCAACTTTGTATGTGATGACCACGATGAGTGAGAGCATCTCTATAGTCCACCACCGACCTCAACAACACTACTTAGGCAAACAACGATGGCACATGGTTATTCTTCGTTTGCATGGCAAGTAAAACGAAGCTCTCAAGATCAAGAGCTCTAATACCAACTTGAACTATGTAGAAAAACAAAGAAACAAAAAAAATCTATTGGTAACTATCACACCAATTACATTCTCAACCCTTCTATTTGTAACAATCAATCTATGTAAAATAAGGAAACAAAATACACTAAAATAAATAAGAAGATTCACAGATAGTTTATCTTAATAAATATTAAGATCTAGGAAGATAATTTTATCCCAATAGATCATTATTTACAACATAAACAAAGAAGCATCATAAAATACTTAGACATATCTATACACTCTACACAAACAAGGATACGTTATGCCTATCATGGTTATCACAATCATGAGTTAACTCACAAACTGACAATTTTACAATGGCAAAACCTTGGTTCGAGTCAACTCACTCTTTGGAACTAGTATAGGATCGTGTTGACCCAAACAATCTCACAACTAGTGTGGGCAAGTTTAGTTGCATTTTTTTAAATTACAAATGCACCAACCTAGTTTTTGGTTGTAGAAATAAAAGAAAAATTGGGGATCAAACATACTTTGGCATCACGATTCTTCCCCTTAAACTGCAACTATTGGGCATCACAATTCTTCACTTTGTTCTTCCTCGTCACAACATTGTATTTCTCATCACAATTTCTCTTCACAACAGCTAATGTACTTCGTGAATGCAGATGTTCTTCTCAGTTTTTCTTTGACTTATGTTCGCAGTATCAAGTTTCCCTCATCTGTTGAAAATTTAATTTCAGGTTTACATGAAAAAATTTACCCTCACTGTTCACACAATTTCATCATCATTGACAACTCCATTCGGTTGAGTTAAGGGTCAGCTCCCTTTCATTTGATTGTTGTTTACTGTCCTGTTTTCTTTTTTAGTACAACTTCAAAATTTCCAGCTTTCTATTAAAATTACATACTTCCTATTCTATCATGTGATTCATACTGACCTGTTTTTTCACTACCCCAAATTTGCATACAATGTCTGTTTTTCACTGCCCCAATTAGCTGATACTAATCACATTTTTATTAGCTGAAATTGAAACTTTTATTCACACTAATTCTTATATTGTTTTACATTTAATATTCAGTACCATTTAATTTGAAATATATATGGGAGTGGGACAGGATCAAACTCAACAGATGGCAATGCAGATGTCTCCACAAATACTAAAACTAGAAGTAAAAATGCTCCATTTATTTGGTGTTGTTTGAACTTAATTAGTAGTAATTTACTACAGGACTTATTAATTATTATTGGGATTCACAATTTTGCACTATTATGGAATTAAAATATTGAATTTTTCTGTTATAGGTATTTTAATAATTTTTTATATGAAATAAACTCTTACAAGTTTAAGATTCAAGTATACAAAACTCCAAAGACTTTGCATAAACTCTTGAATCTAATAACCTTGACACCTACAATGAAGATTAAACAATTTTACCCTATATGTTCATTTTACCTTCAGATTTCTGACTTGGTGAGGACAACCAGCTGGAATGAAAACAGCATCTCCTAGCTTCTGAATGAATGTCCAGGGCTCAATTCCTACAAGAAAATACATAACTGTCAATGTGGAGAGGCAGAATTCAGACCCCTACCCCCAATCAAAATACGAAAATTGTGTTACTAACCGAACTCCTCCTTAAGCTTCCTCTTATGCTCCACGGTCAAATAGAAGGTCTGGTCATGGATGGGGTGAATAACCTTCATTCATCACCGAAGGACAGACCCATTTAAGAAAAAATAAAGTCTAATGAGTGAGGTACCCTCAGCTGATGGATTATCCATATACAACAGGTATTATCTGCCAAATACTTCAAAATAACTATTCACACAATCCATAATGACATGTATTTAATGAAAATTTTATTACAGGAAAATGAGGGAATAGGAGAATTTTATAAGGGTGAAAACCTCCAAATATTACAAATATAACCACTAAATCTATTTGGTAGGAACCAAGCTTTACTAATAATATCCAATACTAATTTACCTGCTTTAAAGGAGAGCAGTGGATATGCCTAAACTCTCTGAAATGCTTCCTCATATACTCCTGCAATTTAGGTACATCCTGCCTCCGAAAAATATCCCACAGAGCACCTTCTGAACCATCCCCTGCAAACGACAGATCACTTTCTTGCTTCATATTTACTTTGTCAACCTCTTTGAGCTCTGATCCACATGAAATACCATCCTCACTAGCAATGGCAACCTCACTACCAACAGAGGGTTGATGAAACTGATCTTCTTTCTCATCACAACATCCACTTTTGTTTTCCAAAACTTGGACACTATTTTGCTTCTCCAAGGAATTTATGGCAGAAGATATATTATCATGCATGTCAACATTAGTTTCTCCATCCTGATCATCACTAAGTAGCTCCCTTTTGTCTTGCTCAAAGTGCTTTTGTTTCAACTTCTCAATGGCAGTAAGATGCTTTGGTTCCAATTTAACTTCAGCAATATGAGTCAACACATTTACCTAGAACAGCCAAATTATTAAAAGGAGAAAAAAAGTACTTTAATTTCATCATTGATGTGTGTGAAATCCAGAATATACAGCAATAAATACAAAACACTGACAAATATTTGATAAGGAAAAGCAATGCAAAAAGAAAAAGTGTACATAAATTACAGCTTTATCTGTCTGATCCAAAGGCACTGTTTAGCTCAAGTTCTTCCAAAAACAAAAATGTAGTGATTAACTATGAATGAAGACAATGCACAAAACAGAAAAATCATGATGTGAATTGAAACAACAATCTGCTGATTCTGCTCATAAGAAACCAAACAGAGAAATGAAATGGCTTAGCAAATACAACAATGAATACATCCTACAAATTATGCACCTTCAAACATGAAACTCTATTGGAAATAACACCCTAAATGTTCAAATAATTTAGAAGAAATCCTTGAAGATAACAAATCAGGAAGGAGAAAGGGAAATCGAGCATACTGCATCAGACATATCACAGTGGAGCTTAGTAACCGAGTCACCACGTCCAAGCTCCTGAGGAAATCCATAAGCAATATATGTCTTTGGCCCCATGTCTGGCTTTATACACTTTCTAGGCAATTTCACAGCTAGGTTAAGAGAACCACCAAGAGGATCAGTATATTCCTTGAATGGCAAGGAAGATATGAACTCAGCACAATGTCGAGGCAGGCGTTCCTCAAATAAATTAGAAGGTGGCCAGTCTTTCAATTTCAATATCTGAGGCCAATTAAGCCAATCTTCACGAGCTCTTGTATACCCAGTAAAGAATTGATGAATATTAATTTCACCCTGGATTTAACCAACAACTCAAAAATGCAGAAATCAGCAACAATAGAATAGCAGACATGTCAGGTGAAAGCAGTAAAGAATTACAGAAGCAGTGAAATAAAGCAGACATGACTTGCTCTAGTCTGATTACAAAACAAAAAAGAGCAACAAAATTAAAATACATTTTACACAGCATTGGCTAGATGTAGTGGCAAGGGTTAAGAAGCAGACAATCATAATAGAAAAACATGGTGCAAAGGCAACAGGAAAGGGTTTGTTAGACAAAGAAAGGAAATAAGAATGGGGGCATGAACCAACAGACAACAAGAAATTGATTTAAATTTCTAAGTGATATAATAGGGAGCAGAAGCTAGGACAAAGAAGGTGGATATAATGTTGATGATGATTGAAGCTCATATAATACCCATATTTCTAGAAAATGTTGGGAGAGACAACATAAAGCAAACAACAAGTATTAGAAGCATGTGACTAATATATGAACTACATTCATAAAAATGACTTCTACTTACCACCCTAATGTGTTTTAATGACCCACATTCAACCTTGGACTGGTATCTCTTTATGACCCAGAAAGCAGAACATCAACGATTTGTTTCTTTTAGTTGAACTACCCACCAAAATATGGTAATATTTAGGTACATTGCAAAATATTTGTAGGACATTCAGTTCAGACAAGTTCATGGAAGTCAGCAATTGACAATATTAAATGCACTGAAACAACACAAAATCCAGAAAACGGATAAGTTACAAGATTCAGGAAATTTAACATAAATTTGCTAAAACTAAATTATTCTTTATTAGCCATTTGAAGCATAGTGGTTCCAGGTAAAACAAGTACCAATATTAAATAATTTAAACATAAGTTTCATGGGTGTCAATAATGAACTTTAAGCAAAAATCACTCAGTTGAACAAAGTTTAAGATTGAGAAAGTAAACAAACCTCACACCAATCTAAGCAATCAATTGCCTTCACATCCAAATGGTGTTCATGCTTGGTCTTAGTCATCTGACGGAATGCACGCCACATGACAAGGGGTTCCCAGCTTAAGCCAGACATAGAATCAATCACATGGCTAACAATGACAGGCTCCCCCTTTTCCCAATGCCACTGAAAATGCCCTAAATCCTCTTCTTGTAGTTGTACAGCCCTAGGACAGTACAAATAGTTGTCACTGGAATCTGCACGGGAAGCAGCCTTCCTCATACCATTATATCTAACATCTGTGTTTCTATCAAGCCTTGAACACAAACAGAAGTTGTCAGGGGGGGTCCCAAGCTCATATGTTTGTGCTAGTTCATTTGCTTTACACAATAAATCACTGATAAAATTTTGACCTAATACACTTCTCAGTTCAAGAAAACCATGGTTACATTCATCACTGACTTTTGGACAAGGAATGCTACCATTACTTTCTGCATGCCATCCAGATCTTGACCATTCACGAACTACAGGCTTAGCAACATCATTTGATTCAGTTTGGTTTACCCTTTTATTTACTTTTTCACCATGTAAGTAACCACGACCTTGCCAGGAAAACTCCAACATAATTGGATCTGCACCACCTACAAGCTGCCCACTGCGAAGCTCACGGCAACAGATGAGACAAAGATCGAAAGAGCATTTTGTACAGCTTCTGTGGTAATCAAATATTGACGTTTTGCAGTTGTCACTGCAAGAGAGTGTTAAGTTAACAAATAAAAATACAAGGATGACTGGGAAAAAGACAATAAGATGTGAGAAAGATCCCAACCAATATACACGCTCTGTCATAGAATAATCTGCATGTACTACATTTAGCTCTGAGACTGCGATCCCTGTAGTGCACATTCAAATAGCTTATTATACAATGAAATATATGGAACTTGTACTCTGAACTCTGACTGGAGCATAAGATGAGATGCAAACTTAAGCTATGCTGCTACAGTGCATACAAGAAAAATAGCTCAAAGCTGTTAAGGGATCCAAAGATCGAGAGAGAAAATTAATTCTAAATAAATGGATTGCAAAACAAACAAAACAATTATTATAAAACAGATAACTCTTTCTCTTTTGCAAGCCAGAATTTGTTGCATAGAGATATGTTGCTTTATGATGGTTTAATGCGTGTTCGAACAAACATGCATCAATCAAATATTGTCTTCTTCAGCATCAAATTCATTTGTTTACCAAGAAACATTGATTCACATATTAGTAACCTAAATCAACACTTTTAATGGAAAAAATACCCTGTATCTTAGCTTCTGTCTCTTTCTCAACCATTTGTTCTTCATCCAACAATCTTAAATACGGAAGAAGTACTTGCATCAAATACGTAGAGAGTTCAACCTTCTCATCTTTATTGGTTTTTGTTTTTTCCTTCATTTCCTACATCAAATTAAATGATAACATTTTAAATGCTGAACTCAGAAAATCGCAAGAAAACCTATCTTGAAGAGGGAAAGACCTAACTTTAATCAGTACATCAGATCTCAAGCATGCTTTGCAGTTGCAATTACCACGACACACAGGACATGCCTCAGCAAAGTAATCCTCTTCCAGATGAGGATACCTAAAGACACAGAAAATACTTTAAGGATTAACAGTTGGTGAAGTTATCATCATTCAAAACCAAAACTACCAAATATTGCAATAACTTTTCCAGGAATTGATCTAGGAATTGTTTCTATCAATTAAGACTCTTCCCCCTAACTTAAGAAATAGTACATATTAAACATAGAGTATGTCATTTCTAGAAATTCCCCATAGAAATTATTGAACATATGGATAAACAACTGGAGATGCCATTCATACATGGGCTTGCCATTTCAAGTCTTTCCAGTAATCTGTTTAAAATCTTACAGCACAAAGAATATGTCAGTAACAACCCACTTGGTAGCAGGCAATGCAGTGATGACACAGAAATAAACCTCGTATAGGTCTTATCCAACCAAACAAGGCATGTTATAATATCATGACATTACAATTTACACAGAAAGAACAAATAAATTTGAAAGGGAGACAAAGTTATACCAATTTAGTATACAAGGTACGCAAAATCTTTTCCTATTACAGTTTGTGCACCTCACAACCCTGCCTTTATCATTTCTCTGACATTGATGGCACATTGAGGACTGTTCTTCAGTCAACTGTCGCTTTATAAACAGAAACACGACCTCAAATATGAGCTAAGTTATGTTCATATGCAAAGCCAAACTCAAACAAACATCCATACTTTATATTGAACAATAAATCATGTCACCTTACTATCCTTCTTGTTGATTTTTGGCATCACCACTTCTATTTTGACTTTAGGGCTTCTAAGACTATATTGTTTCTGACTGCCACTTCCTGAAAAAAACGCAGGCGTTTCAAACTCGTCGTCATCTTCCTTAACAACCTTTCTTTTTCTCCCACGTCTCTTATAAGCAACCCCGCCATTACTCCCAGGCTTCTCTCTCACACCTTCTTGAACAGAAGAAGAACCACCCTTCTTCTCCAACAAATTGCCCCCTGACATCTTCAATTCCATGTCTTCCTTCTCTTTCTTACTCTTTCTGCCACGCTTCTTTTTCACACGTTGAACAGAAGAATCTCCTACCCCACCATTTTGACCATGGTTAACGTATTCAACACCATTCTTCTCCAACAAATTGCCCCCTGACAACTTCATTTCCATGTCTTCCTTTTCTTTTTTACTCTTTCTGCCACGCTTCTTTTTCACGCCTTGAACAGAAGAAGAAACTCCAACCCCACCATTTTCACCATGGTCTCCGTCTTGACCATTGTTCTCCTCCAACAAATGGCCCTCCAACACCGTTCCCATACCCTCCTCCTCTTCACTCTTTCTGTCACGCTTCCTTTTCACACCTTCTGCAACAGAATAATACCCTCCTGCCCCATCATCATCTTTTCCAGCGAAGTCGATTGCTTTAGTCTCATCAGCCTCACACACAGCATTAAAATCCAAAGATTGACTATTTTTCTCTGTGGGGTTTGAATCCACGGGAACGGTGACTGCGTTCCCTTGTCCCATGTCACTTTCGCGCGCCATGAAGTAAAGGGTATCGAAATATCGTTAGTATATTGCCAAAAACCAAATAAACAAGATCAAGAACCACTAATGACAGTGATAAAGGTTGAGCAAAAGCGAATTGTGAACCCTAACTATCTGGCGGTGACTGTCTTCATTCTGACACTTGTGCTACACACAACAAAGAACATTTACCTAGATTACTATGTTACGGCATGTTTTTATGGGGAAATGCTAAATAAAAATGCAAAGGGGAGGGAGAGTTTTCAAATCCGGCGCCAAGGTTAAATTTTGATGAAATACCTCCAAATTTAATCACCTAGTTAACCGAAAAAATGATTTCAGTGGATAATTAGTTGGAAGTGGGCAAAAGGGTAAGCATAGAAATCGAAGAAAAAGTAGGAAAAGAAGTAAAGTTCGAAAATCGATGCTTCATGTGTGTTCAGTCAGAAGAAAAGTGGGGTGTGTGAGAAGAACAGTGTCTTTCTGACAGAGTAATTCAAAACTGTGGGCTTTAACCTATGGGTAGGTCAATCTCAAGGATCTTGTTTTTTACAGTCACAAATTGGGAAATTTTTTTTTAAAGAAAATACCCTCTTTTTTATTTTTATTTCTTTAAATAATCTATCAATCAATTCATTGATGAAGCTATCTTTTATAATCTTGCTTTTTTCTTAAATTACACATGAAAAATGGATAACAATTGATTAGTTAAATTTTTACTTTATTTTAAAT
>Ga0123341_1003623_pt1 | contig 13296 bp, 9 predicted proteins | sample Turbeapinknodule_FD_89959 | JGI IMG/M metagenome (GOLD analysis project Ga0123341, IMG submission 89959) | Root nodule microbial communities of legume samples collected from Mexico - Turtle bean Mexico pink nodule | ecosystem: Host-associated > Plants > Roots > Nodule | place: Mexico: Nepantla... | reverse complement strand
GAGGGAAACACATAATTCCTCAAACACAATAATCACAAATCAATCAGCATCAACCTCATCCAACTCCATTTAAAAAATCTCAACACTCCAAGATCACTAAATATAAGACAACACACGCACGCACGCACACGCACATACAATGATTTTTTTAAAATATATAAAATCTTGAATATTTGGACAACTCATTTACATATTTGGCGATGTTCCATATCCTTATGTGCACAAAGAAAGATTCATGTTTGAACTGAAAAACAAGATATCAGGTGCATATTTGAATGAAGTGGCGAACAACCCAGACGTAAGGCGAGTGCTAGGAATCAAACTTATGTATTCTGAGCTGGTGCAAGGCATTCCTCTCATATTCTCACACTTCATAGGTAACATTCCGTCTATTCACTCAATTGTTGTTTTTGTGTCCATTAAGGCTATTTCGGTGAGCAGTGTTCCATCGGAGGAGAGGTTCTTACTTCAACAAGTGGAGTCAAGAGAGTACAGAGTGTTTCGGTGTTTTGTGAGGCATGGTTATGATGATGTGTTCAAAGATCCTGCAGAGTTTGAGTTGTAATAAATACCAAATCTGAAAAGGCATACGTTCAGGAAGAGAACTACTCTACGATGGAGGTGGAGGTGGAGGTGAGTGAAAATGCAACTAAAGCAGCAGTGGTTGAGAGTAGTGATAAAAGGGAAGAACATCATCCCTCCAACAGAATAATCCCTAATCAATCAGCATTGGCCTCATCCAACTCCATTTAACAAATCTCAACACTCCAAGAACACTAAATACAAGACAACACACACACGCACGCCCACACACAATGATTTTTTTAAAATATATAAAATCTTAAATACTTGGACATCCATATTCTTATGTGCACAAAAAAGATTCATGTTTGAACTGAAAAATAAGATATCGAGTGCGCATTTGAATGAAATGGCAAACAATGGAGACGTAAGGTGAGTGCTAGGAATCAGACTTATGTATTCTAAGCTGGGGCAAGGCTTTTTTCCTGACTGAATACTCATTAGTTTAACTTGAAATTTGTCGTGTTTTGTCCCAAATTCTGTTGAGAATCTTACATAGAATTTCAACAAAAAATCCTTCCAGAAAAACTTTTCAGAAATTTGTGCACTCCAAGGCTATCCTCTTTCCATATATTTGAAATTTGGCCCTAGTTTCTTTAATTTTTTCCAGAGCTCATATTACATTGAAAAATTTCGAAAAAATTCACACAACTACTTTCATATGTTTTTTTGAATCCAGCTAAGGAGGCACATCCAAAAAGAAAACAAAAAATAAGATATGACGAGGAAAAAAAGGGACATTTCATTTTCGGAAAAACAAGTTTTCCAATTTTGTTCCCTCTCAGTCCGGGACTTATTGCGCCTTATCAGTTGGATGTTTTGATCTGAAACATTAACCATACATACCTTATTGTGTCTACTGGGTTTTGGTCAAGGTTTCAGCCTCAAATTTGTTCCAATGGATTTGCAATAAATTTTTTATTCATCATTGCTAGGGCTGAAAGAAAGGTTCCTCTCTGTGTGTGAAACTGTTTGATTTTTTTCCTGTTTGAATACTCATTCGTTTGACCTGAAATTTGTTGCGTTTTGTTCCAAATTCTTTTGAGAGTCCTACATAGAATTTCAACAAAAAATCATTTCGGGAAAGTTTTTCAGAAATTTTGGGCACTCCAAAGCTATCATTTTTCCAGATTTTTGAAACTTTGTCCTAGTTTTTGCAATTTGTTTCCAGAGCTCATATTATGTTAAATAATTCGAAAAAAATTTACACAAGTACTTTCATATATTGTCTACATCCAGCTAAGGTGGCATGTCCAAAACCAAAGCACAAAAAGAGATATGACGAGGAATAGTCAAGACGTTTCGTTTTCGGAAAAATAAGTTTTCCAATTTTGTTTCCTCTCGATCTGTGACTTATTACGCCTTATCCCTTGGATGTTTTGATCTGAAATTTTTACCAGACATTCCTTTTTGTGTCTACTAAGTTGTGGTCAAGGTTTTAGCCTCAAATTTGTTCCACACGATTTGATATAAGTTTGTTATTGATCATTGCTAGGGTCAAAAGAAAGGTTGGCCTCGATGTGTGAAACTGTTTGGTTTTTTTCTTTCGGGAGAATTTTTCAGATATTTTTAGCACTCCAAGGCTATCCTCTTTCCAAATTTTTGAAATTTGGCCCTGGTTTCTGCAATTTTTTCCTGAGCTCATATTATGTTGGAAAATTCTGAAAAAAAATCACACAAGTACTTTCATATGTTTTTTTGCATCCTGCTAATGAGACACGTTAAAAAACAAAACACAAAAAGAGATATGACGAGGAAAAGACAGAACATTTCAATTTCAGAAAAAAACAAAATTTCCAATTTTGTTTCCTCTCGGTGTAGGACTTATTACGCTTTATCCCTTGGATGTTTTGATCTGAAATTTTCACCAAACCTTCCTTGTTGTGGCCAAGGTTTCAGCCTCAAATTCGTTCCACGAGATTTGCAATAAATTTTTTATTCATTATTATCAAGGCCGAAAGGAAGGTTCGCATGTGTGTGTGAAACTGTTTGATTTTTTTCCTGGTTGAATACTCATCCGTTTGAGTTGAAATTTGTTTATTTTTTCCCAAATTCTTTTGAGAATCTTACATAAAATTTCACCAAAAAATCATTTTGGGAAAAAATTTCAGATATTTTGGGCACTCCAAGGCTATTCTCTTTCTACATTTTTGAAATTTGGCCCTAGTTTTTCCAATTTTTTCCAGAACTCATATTACGTTGGAAAATTTTGAAACAATTCACAAAAGTACTTTCATATGCTTTTTTGCATCGAACTCAGGAGGCACATCCAAAAATAAAACACAAAAACAAATATGTTGAGGAAAAGACAGGATGTTTCGATTTTGGAAAAACAAATTTTGCAATTTTGTTTCCTCTAGGTCTGGAACGTATTACGCCTTATCCCTTGGATGTATTGATCTGATCTTTTTACTAGACCTTCCTTATTGTGTCTACTGGGTTTTGGCCAAGGATTCAGGCTCAAATTCTTTCCGCAACATTTGTAATAAATATTTTATTCATCATTGCCAGGTCCGAAAGGAAGGTTCATATTTATGTGTGAAACTGTTTGATTTTTTCCTAACTGAATACTCATCCGTTTGACCTGAAATTTGACGCATTGTGTCCCAAATTCTACTGAGACTCCTACATAGAATTTCAACAAAAAATCCTTTTGGGACAAATTTTTAGAAATTTTGGGCACTCCAAGGCTATCCTCTTTCCAGATTTTTGAAATTTGACCCCAATTTTTGCAATTTTTTCTAGAGCTCATATTACGTTGGAAAATTCTAAAAAAGTTCACACAAGTACTTTCATATATTTTTTGCATCCAACTAAGAAGGCACGTCCAAAAACAAAACTCAAAAAGAGATATGACGAGGAAAAGACTGAACGTTTAGATTTCAGAAAAACAAATTTTCCAACTTTGTTTCCTCTCGATGTGGGACTTATTATGCTTAATCCCTTGGATTGTTTGATATGATATTTTTACCAGACCTTCCTTATTGTGTCTACCGGGTTGTGGCCAAGGCTTCAACCTCAAATGCGTTTGACATAATTTGCAATAAATATTTTATTCATCATTACCATGACCGAAAGGAAGGTTTGCATCTATGTGTGAAACTGTTTGATATTTTTCCTTATTGAATACTCATCAATTTCACCTGAAATTTGTCACGTTGTGTCCAAAATTCTACTGATACTCCTACATGGAATTCCAACAAAATTCCTTTCTTTCGGGAAAAAATTTCAGAAATTTTGGGCACTCCGAGGCTATCCTCTTTCTAGATTTTTGAAATTTGACCCTAGTTTCTCAAATTTTTTCCAGAGCTCATATTACGTTGAAAAATTCTGAAAAAAATTCACACATGTACTTTCATATATTTTTTTTCTTTCAAGTAAGGATGCTCATCAAAAAACAAAACACAAAAAGTGTTATGACGAGGAGAAGTTAGGACGTTTTGATTTTGGAAAAACAAATTTTCCAATTGTGTTTCTTCTCGATCTTGGACTTATTATGCCTTATCCCTTGGATGTTTTGATCTGAAATTTTTACTAGACCTTTCTTATTGTTTCTATTGGGTTGTGGTCAAAGTTTATGCCTCAAATTCGTTCCACAGTATTTGCAATAAATTTTCTATTCATCATTGCCAAAGCCGAAAGAAAGGTTTGCATTTGTGTGTGAAACTTTTTTATTTTTTTTCCTAACTGAATACTCATTTGTCACGTTGTGTCCCAAATTCTACTGATACTCCTACATGGAATTTCAACAAAAATCCTTTTGGGAAAATTTTTTAGAAATTTTGAGCACTACAAGGCTATCATCTTTCCAGATTTTTTAAATTTGGCCCTAGTTTCTGCAAATTTTTTTCCAGAGCTCATATTACATTGAATTTTTTTGAAATAATTCACACAAGTATTATCATATGTTTTTTGCATCCAGCTAAGGAGGCTCGTCTAAAAACAAAATATAAAATAAATATGACGAGGAAAAGCCATGATTTTTTTTTGCCGGAAAAACAAGTTTTCCAATTTTGTTTCCTCGCGATCTAGGACTTATTAGCCTTATTCCTTGGATGTTTTGATCTGAATCTTTTACCAAACATTTCTTATTGTGTGTATTGAGTGGTGGTCAAGGTTTGAACCTCAAATTCGTTCCACAAGATTTGCAATAAATTTTTTATTAATCATTGTCAGACTAAAAGGAAGGTTTTTCTGTGTGTGAAACTGTTTGATTTTTTCCTGAGTGAATATTCTCACAAAACAAATCAATTGCAAAAAAAAAAAAAACTCCATTCAAACTAATATATCTCATTAACTCAAGGTTATACATAAAGATCAATATAATCATCACGCATATAAACCTATGTAGAGTTCAATTTCATTAACATACAATTCGTGCCTATAATATACTTCTCATCTCATCACCAAAATCTAATTAATTCAAAAACCTAATTCAATAACAACACCCTAAACCCTAAATCCAAAATTTTCTATTGCAGAGCTTACGCTTTTCAAGATTCCATTCTCACTGTTTTCAATTATTTCTAATGTTCGTCAAGGAATTGTTCCAAAAGATTCAGAAAAACTGAAAAAAAATCCTAACTTACTCTTGGACATTATTTGCAAAATAAACATATCATTACAAATCTAAACTAGTAGTAGAGATTCATGTATTAAACTCAAATCTCATATACAGGACCAAATACTTAGCCTATTATTTGATGGGTTTACTTTAACCCAAACTGAATATTGATTGAAATGATATTGTAGATAAGAGGCATGAGAAATATTAAAAATAAAAAAAATGTAGCATTTTGAATTAAAAGTAAAGTAAAATAGAAATTGTATTATAGTAGGAAATTATTGGCAGTGATATTAGAAGGAGAGTAGATAAGAAATGAGCATATAAAAGAGTGGGTTTGGGGTTGATAGGAGTTATGGTTTTTAGGATTAAGTATAACATGAGTTGCTCTGAATCCTCAGAAGCAACCATGAAAAAAAGGAAACAAAGGGAAACGGTAATTAACTGTTAAGAAAACAGAGAGATCGACACTGGTGATCCGAGGCACTGAAAAGTGGGTGCAAGATCACAGATAAACTCTTGTAAAAAAAATGAGCTCCATTTCACGCTCCCTCCGAATGCTTCTTCATTGAATCTGAGACAAAATAAATGGTAACTTATGAGTAGTTTTCAAAGACACAACAGAAGGAGTGTCTGCTGAAGGTTACCTTACCTCACACAGACGCAAAGAAAGGGCTGTTAAAAATTGAGGTGGATTTATTAAATCTCTAAAACAATATCTGCAAGAGGAAAAAAGATTTGGTTTGTGTCTCCCAAGTTACTATTTATGTCTTCTCTTCTCTTGTTCCTCCACACATATATATATAAGATAGAAGAGTGAATATGTAGGAAGTTACTGACATTCAGAATCAGTCTTCACCCATTTACAGCCATCATCAGTTTCAGCATCAGCTTTGTCCTCTGCTTCCTCCTCCTCCTCCATCGGCATCTTCTGCCTGTCCTCCAGCCGCTTCTTCAGAGACACTGCCCGAGAACAATGCTGGGACTTTATTTTCTTCTGAAGAATCGTCCTCAAAAGCTGCATAAAAAAACGTTACATTCTATTCACACACATTTCATGCAATGCATGCAAAAGGACTACCCACCTTCTCCATTCTTGACTCCTGTAGCTGAAGGGTATCTCTGAGGCTGGGTGGTGGGGCAAATCCACTTCTACAAACGAACATCTTCTTCAGCAAAAACGAAATTGATTTCTTCCCAATTGCTTTCTTACTGTTCTTTGCACAAATCTCTTTGAATTTACCAAGTATGACACTGAGTGTCTTCTCAATGTCTTCTTCTGTTTCTTGTTTTTCTTCTTCTTCTTCTTCTTCTTCTCGTTCTTGTTTTTGTTCTTCTTCATCATTGCAAAGTACGTTGCTGATTCTCCGATCAACCTCCAAGCTTGATGGGCAATTGAGGAATCTGTCGAGAGGAAGGTGGGCGATTTCTTTCTCCACTTTGGGTTTTTGTCTCAACAGTTTAGTGAGCTCTTTTTGTAGCTTCCCGATTTCTTCAGGAGTGAAGTCAGGTATTTGCTCAGAGGAGGATGGATCCTCTGTAGCCTTCTCTTTTGCTTCATTGTTATTTCCAAATGTACCAATTGCTAGCAACCCATCAGGCCAATCGCTAAATTCTTCTCTACCCTCTTGTTTTCCATCATCTGACCAGTTCCAAATCAAAACTTTTTTCAATTCATTCTTTTTATTTTTTCCTTCACCATAACTTAAACTGAACATGCATTCAAAACTTTCTAATTCAAATTATAAAGATTTTTGTTTTTGTTTTTAAAATACTCTTAATGTTTTCTTCTTACTTTGATTCTTTAATTATTACACAATTTCCTATATAATATTTAAAAGTCCCATTCAAAGTCTATGCAAAATGGAATGGATTGAGGTGGCAAGAGGAATAATATAAGAAAAATAGTTGATAAAGAAGATAGAATATTATAAGTGACGGAAAGAGGAATGGAAAAACTAGAGTTTATTATAAAAATAGAGTTCTTTATATAAGTTAATCACAAAATATATATTATTATAAATAATAATAGTAATAAGAAAATAGAGGTGGAACACAAATTATAGAAGTTAAGGTTACTGGCATGTGTGTAGGAGGAACAGCCAATACTGAAAAGTTAAACTAGTACTAGAATTAATGTCTTGTAGACAATGACAAGTATTCCGTATGTCCAGGTTCATTTTGTCTACTTAAATACTTTAAAATAAAACTTAATATTAGCCAATCGTATATAAAATGTCTTTCTACAAAATTTACATAACCAAATTTCTTTTAATCTAAAACTGTAGCTCAATGTAAGCATTGCATTAAAGAAATGAAAACTATTGCTTTTAGAATTATTTTAGTAATAATTTAATCCCTCTTTATTCATGTATGTATCAGGTACTAGTATAAGAAAAAAAGTGAGATTAGTTATTGAGTTATCGGGAAAAAAAATACTATACAATTTTATAATATGTAAAAAATAATTCTGATAATATATATCATTATTCTACCAATGGGAAAGTTAGTACGTACTAATCTAAGAAAAAGTATAGGGATATGGAAAATTGATCATATATGACAGCTTAGATCCTTAACTTTCCACTGAAAGATCACTTTGTTTATAATTAGAATTATATCACTTTTATTGTCTCCTTTAATTGTAAACAAGAAATTATAGGTTACATTATATGTGATGTTAATTAATTATTTTCATTGAAACATAGCATTGGACAAAAACATATATACATGTTACCTTTGGATCGTAATGATTTTGGGTCGATCTATGATGAAAAGGTTAAAAAATTTAAGAGGAAAGAATTGAAACAAAAATAATGAAGATCTCCTAAGCTTGCTGGGTGCATGGGTGGTTTTTTTTTTTATAGATCTGATCGCACATTTCCAAAGATGATAAGTTTCTTCATAAAAGGTCAAAATCTAAAAGTTTAATTCTGAAATACATAATTAACTCTCTTTTTTGTTCAGGCACTTTAAAAGTTAATTATAACTCAATAACCATTCTGAATATGCATCTAAAAGTATGAACAAGTTATAAAATAAGAATCTAGCTTTGGTAAAGTAAAATATGCAACACATGAAGACATATATATATACATTCCTTGGTCTCTGTCTTTCTATAGGTTTGGTTCTATTTCTGCCATGGTTAGTTTTGTTGAAAGAGAGAAGGTGGTGTGGTGTGTATTTGAGCAGGCATTATAGAAAAAAAAAAACATGCATTAACCTTGGGAGAAAGAAAAGAAAAATGAATGAAGTAGAAAACTTACAAGTATAAGTGTCTGGTTTTCTGTTATCTTGTTTTCCACCAATTTTATTTTGCATCCAGCTGAGGAACTGAGGCAAATGAGAAGAAAGATATTCATTCATCCATCCATAGAGTGTGTGTGTGGGTGAGAGAGAGAGAGAAAAGACCTACCTTCATTATGAGATGAATGAATGGGCTTAGAGAGAATGGTAGTGTGGAAGCAGCAGGAAGTTAGAGAAAAAAAAAAGTATATAAGGTGGTGATGGTGGTTGGAAGGTAGTGATTGGAGATGAGTGAAGTGTAAAAAGAAGTAAATATCTTAGTGGTGAGATCTTGGTATTAATTAATTGTGGGAGAGAAATGGATAATGATTATGGTGAGGAATGAATGAATGAAAAAGAGGTATGGGCAGAGGGAATAAGAAAGAAAAGGTTGAATATGGTGATTAGCATATATAAGAATAAGAACGAGTATGTGCGACATTTCAAAGGAAGAAAGAGCACCCACAGTCGCATGGGAATGTCGCTCACTCACCGGACCGATTCCTTGATTTCACCTGCTCCAATTATATTCATAAGTACATCCACTCCACTCTTTCATATTTCACATTTTTATTATAATACTCTTACTTATTACGACAAACAACAATTCTAATATCTAATTTACGAACTCACAACATCAAACCTACAATACGACAATAACAAACCAACCCAATCTTTTCCTAACAATAATTTCCTATTTCCTTTTTTTTCTATCATCAAGAATAAATAAAATAAAATAAAATATTTAAGAGATGTTCTGACCCTTATACAGACACTTCAGATACACTTTAGGAGTGTCTCAACCCTTATACAGAAAATAGTCAAGGCTAACATGTCCAACATCTGACCTACAAATATACTTCAAACTCTGCAAACTACCAAACCAATTCTCAATTGAAAATAATAGTAAGTCACATCAACAAAAATCATCATCTACCCTATTAGGATCCTTATAATCAGTCTTTAGATAATACATAAAAATTATCCCATATTAGAATCAAAAGTTCACTTCCTTCTAGTTACACTAGTTAATACTTACGTCTTTGTAATATGTATTGATTTATAAAAGAAACAATAGTTGTATGTATTTTTTTTATAATAATACTAATAATTATCGTCTTATGCATTTATAACAACAATTACATTTTCAATTATAGTTGTATGTCACATTTATACTATTCTTTTGGGTTGTTGCTATTTTCTCTTTTCCTCATTCTTTTCCACCTTAATTTTTTTATATCATGCTTTATTCTCTTCCTTGTCTTCATCTACCTCGTTTGTTGTTATTTGTATTCTTTGGCTGTTGTTTATGTTCGTTGTTCTCTTTGGGTTGCCATCATAGTCCTTCTCTTCCATGAAGGTTCTTGCGCATTTGCTTAGTTATATATAATGTATAGCCTTGCACTACAAAGAAGTACATTATATGCAAGTTTCAACTGAAAACAATTCAAATATTTGAGACTTGAATATGAGATGAATTACTAATAGTAAAGTATATAGAAAAATATATTTTAGTTTTTACTGAGACTAAAATAATGTATCAATATTAAAATGACACATATAGGAAGATGATTATATTAATAATCATTATTATATCTTGAGCATATGATAATAATTATTAGTTAAATTGTCATTGTTTTTTAAATATATAATGATGGTTGTCGTCATCAAACATATAACTTTTAACAATAACTACATAAATAATAATGTTAAAATTATTATTAAAAAGAGGTTTTAATCATCATTAAAACTTTTTCTATTAGGATTATTCTTCTACTTTTTTTTCGTAATCATAACTTCTCCTTTTAGTTTACGGGTTTAGATAAGTATTTTTTTTTATGAGAAACAAATGGTTGTGAACAAAAGTAGTAACTAATGATTTCAATTTCAAATTAGGAAAATGGATACTAATATGTCCATATTTTTTATCACGAAAGAATGTCACACTTATTTTTTTCTAAATAAATAAAGCACTTAATCTATAATTTGATGATGTAATTTTGGTCCTTCAAAAACTTAGATTGTAAATTTATTCCTATTCTTTAAATTTAGTCATATACTGTAAATTTTTTAATGAAAACAACTAATGTGACATCTAAAAAGATAAGTATATTTCTGATTTTTATATTTTTCACAAGTTACATTACTTAAGGGTAGAATCTTCAATTTATTGTTATATTAAATCTTAACAAAAGTTTTTTTTTTATCAATAAATTGAAGCAATGAATTAATAAATAAAATTGATACATTTCAAGACTGCAGAATTTTAACAAAAGTGACACTACCTTTTTGTTGAGAAAGTTACATATCATCTTGCTAGAGAATGCTTTTGTGAGAAATTTAACTTATTTCAAAAAAATATTGTTTCCTAATTAAAATTGTTATTTAACTTATAGCATGAATGATATAGTAGAATTGATTAAAAAAGTTGTTTAGGATATAAAAGTGTTCCTCGAGATGGAGGAAATGAGGATATTGGGTTGTAAGGCATGTGGAATAGCGAATGAACGTGCATGGGGTTTGGGTTCATTCTTAACCTCAAACCAAACTTACCAATTCTGGAAAAGCTAGCACATGAAAAAAGGTAACCAAACTTACCAATTCTGGAAAGCCATGCACATGAAAAAGGTAACTTATGATTGTTTCCACTTCCTTATCCTTATCTTCTGCGCCTTTTATCTCTCATTTCTTAATTAGGCTAATCAAATTCTTCTATAACTTTTTTTTTTCCAATTCATAATATACTCAAACCTCACAAAATGGCAACCTGTAAAAGTGTTCACAAATAAGTTTGTTCAAGTATTCCTATAAGATCATCAAACAATACAAATCATGTAAGGATGGATAAAATGGAAACTCAAGCTTTTTCTACCCAATGAAAATTTTAATTTTAACTAATTCATATTCTTTAAGAAAATTAGTTAAAAATAATAATTTTATGATTAATTTGTTTTGTTGTTTGAAAAAATCTTCTTCTCATATTTAAATATACACTAATAGTGAGATTTTGATATTTATGAATGTTTACACTAAGTAAGACAAATTACTAGTTATAAATTTCAAGTATTTATTATTATTATTATTATTATGACTTTAAGTTTATTGAGATAGTATTACTAGATCAATCAATGCATTTGAGGTAGTATTTGTTTTGGAGTTTGAATTTTGGAATTTGAAGGTTTCATAATGATTTTATTTTTAAAAGACACTTCGAAGGATTAAGAAAGAAATATAAATGTAAATTGTTCTTAATCTCGACTTCTAAACAATGAAAAATCTATTACATGTATCGAAACAATAATAATAATAATAATAATTATTATTATTATTAGCGGAAACACAGGCGCTAAAACGTCTTTGCGTCCGCATTTTTTTTTTATTACTATATTTTATATTATTATGTATTCATATCTTTTAAATATCAAATATCACTAAGTAAAAATAAGATAGAAACATTTTATCTCATCATTTATGAGTTTCAACTTACTATTTTAATAGTTAAGTTGCAGTAAAAAATATATTAAACAAATTTAAATTTATAACACAATAAACATAACCAAATTTGATTTGTTATTACTAACATAAAACTAAAAAAGAGAAATATAATAATGAAAAGAAAGAAAAAGAATAAGATGAGAAACTCCGTAACAAATCTTAAGAAAATATTTATTTTCTAACCCATTTCATCTCTCCGCAAGAATGTCATATTCAGAATGCATTCATCATCTCCGTCTATGCCCACATCAACAATGGTGTCAAGATAACTCTGTACATGTGCAGTATTCCGCCTAAGATGAAAAGTAGAGTAAAAAAATAAAAATGATAAAAATGAGTAACATTAACAATTAAACAACCAAAAAAAGAAAACTCACTTACATATAACGTGGGATGCATGCTCTTCTTCTCACTCTTATCTTGAAGAATGAATCTTTTTATCTAATGGAAGCTATGTAACACAGACACTGATACGACACGGACACGAAGATACGTAAAATCTCTAAAATGTAGGACACGAAGACACAAATCTATATATTATATAATTATGAATTATATAAATTGACAATAAAGATTTTATGTGCACAAGTATGTTCCAAATTATTTTTTGGAACAGAAAGATGTTTTTCATGACTGGTTTACAAGGATTTATTTCTTATTTTTATAATCATAATAACAATTTATACAATAAAGTTTGAATTTTTTAAAATTAATATATTTTTCCTTTTTAAAATTGTGTTAGAACCATACTAAAATTGTCAAAAATCTAACAAATACTTTTTAAATTGGACACTTCACGGATACGTGTCCTACAAGTGTCATACGAGTGTCAGTGTCCGATACGAGTATTGGACACCGACACGCCATTTAAGAGGAGTGTCCGAGCTTCATAGAATGAAAGTGATATGAACAGAATAGATAAAGTAAGAAAGAGGGAGGAGAGAAAAAAATAATAAAAATTCCAAATATAAACTCAAATTGAAAAGAAATTGTAAGTGAAAACCGAAGAAATAAAGATATATTTCAAAAAACTAAATTCAAAACTGTTTTACGTTCAAAACAGAGTTATATATATCAAAAACAGTTATGGAGATATAAATATATATAAAAAAAACAATTATGGGAGGAATTCCCATTATATATACGTATCCGCATTTTTTATTTCTATTTCTTTAGTATTTTTTTTTATTTTTCAAAAACAATTTCTCTTACTAACATTAAAATGAGAAGTTAAAGATTATACAATTAAAGAGTAGTGTGTATCCGCATTTTTTATTTCTCTTTCTTTAGTATTTTTTTATTCTTCAAAAACAATTTCTCTTAATAACATTAAAATGAGAAGTTAAAGAGTATACAGTTAAAGAGTAGGT
>Ga0123341_1003622_pt1 | contig 13297 bp, 9 predicted proteins | sample Turbeapinknodule_FD_89959 | JGI IMG/M metagenome (GOLD analysis project Ga0123341, IMG submission 89959) | Root nodule microbial communities of legume samples collected from Mexico - Turtle bean Mexico pink nodule | ecosystem: Host-associated > Plants > Roots > Nodule | place: Mexico: Nepantla... | reverse complement strand
TGGGTAGTAAGTTATGTAATGTTAAAAATTAATTTGATACATAATTTTCTAAGAATGTTAGTTTTAAGGAACAAAAAATTGGATAATTGTGTATGGATCATGTTTGAATTGAATGAATAAATAAATAATTTACTTCTAATTCAACTTTATAGTTTTATTTTATATCTTGTAATGAATCTTACTAATTTGTTTAGTTCTAATTAATCTCTTTTCATCATTACGTGTTCTGTAAAATCATTACTTCTCAAGCTATTTATTTTGCAAATTCAACACAATAATTCTATATTTATTTTCAAAATACAATAAATTTTCATTTATGTATTTATTTCCAAATTCAATAACAATTTTCTTCATTTTTTAATTAATCAAATAATCAAGTTATTGTATTACATTATCGTCAAATATGATCCATACACAATTATTCAATTTTTTGTTCCTTAAAACTAACACTCTTAGAAAATTATGTATCAAATTAATTTTTAACATTACATAACTTACTAAAAAAAATAAAAAAATTATGACGTGGCAGAAGTCGTGTCAAGTTGGCACGACTTCAGTATGACAAGGCAGAAGTCGTGCCAAGTTGACACGACTTCAGTATGACAGGGCAGAAGTCGTGTCAAGTTGGCACGACTTCAGTATGACAGGGCAGAAGTCGTGCCAACTTGGCACGACTTTAGTATGACATGGCAGAAGTCGTGCTTAATTGGGACGACTTCTGCATATGAAGTCGTGCCGAATTGGCACGACTTGCCTAAATTTGTAATTTTTTTTAACGGACCCATTTTGGTAAAAACCAAAAAAAATAACCTCATCATGGTCAAAAAAACCATTTTTAAATCTAACTCAACCGTAAAATCGGTTTTTAAGGTAAGATTTATACCCAGAGCCTCCTAACCTCTAGTCGATGAGGATCTTTAACACTATTTTCACGTCGAGATTACTAACTTATATGGAAATGTTATGGATGTTCCGATATCGACTCAATAGCAGGTTTCTGATCTCCAACACTTAGAAATTATGTGTTTTGAAAGGAAAATTATGCAAGCTCATGATTGAAAGGAACAATATCACCTTGGTATTTGATATACAACATTTCCTGTACACAGAAGACAGTCAAAACTATTCACATTGGTTTTCAATCAAAATGTATATTTATATCTTTGCTATAGCCATCCTTGATGCAAAACTTGTACTTAAGCTAAGCCTTTGGCTGTTGCAATCTTCTTGGCATCACAAGGTGGTTTTGCAATGGCATCACAACATTACTGCATTTCAGATCCTTTGTTGTAATACTTGGCCAAAAGGTTGGAACTTGAAAGGATATGTTTGTACAAACAGCAAGTTGCTCATCCTACAGAGGGATCCAACCCTGTTGATCATATAATTGAGGAGTTTGGATGAGAACAATGTCACGTGTAAACATTATTTTGTTGAAATAAATAAATAGAAAGAACTTTTACCTTGATTAGTCCCGTCTCAGTACCACACAAAATGATGTCATTGGCTGCAAGGATGCTTGTTATCTTGCTTCCTGCTGATATTCTCCCCAACTTTTTTGGTGTCCCTCTCAACCATATCTGGTTTGGGAAGTTAATTTCAGTTTAAGAAGCTATCTTGTTATCATTTGCTTAAGAGGGTAAAAATCAAGGTGAAAATTCAAATGGATCGGTTATGCTGGTTATTTTTTTGCATGTTTGTATAAAGTTCTGCTTAAGTACTTGCAGAAAAAGGAAATAAGAAAGCAAAACAAAATCAGTTTATTATATGTTCAATTCCATCTAACCATATTAGAGTAAATGGTCCAACATATATACTTGTGACCCTATCAGCATTACTTGTGACCTATCAGCATGCAGTTGAATCGTGAAAAATTAGAGAAAGATTAATATTTTGAATCATGAATCGTATCACGAGTAAGATTAATAAACATTTAAAAAAATATAACATAACATTTAAAAACTATAACATAAACATGTAAAAATATAATTAATAATCACAACCATGTTCATGTTCAAGAAAGAGTGATCGTATTACTAATCAGATTAGATTAATATTATAATGGTTGGATTAGGCTGATTATATGACCCAACTACTTTATGAATTAAAATTAGTGTTTTTATAAAACCAATTCAAGTGATCCGACCAGTTCACACCTAAACCCAAAATAAGACTCAACCTGTAATATAATTACGATACAGGGTAAAAACGATTATTCTTACGATCTGTATCGCGGGCATTTGGAACCGTACTGTATAGTACGATTCGTATAGTGAATCATATGATACTTACCATGTCAGTTCTTTATGTATATCCAGTGTCTATAATTGATAATTTTTCATTAGAAATACCTGAATGTGGTTTGGTGAAGAGCTGGAGATTAGGTACAAGAAGTCTTCTACCACCTCCATGGCCACCACATTATCTCCTTTGTCAGTAAGAATTGAAAGTTTTGGTTTCCTAGTTCTTTTCCATTCCTGTGTAATCCATCCATGTCAGGAGACATCAAGGTTTTTCTTGAGCTCAGGTTGTGATTCTCACCTTGAATGTAGTGCCTTCAACTTGTTTATTTGCACTATAGAGCCAGTCTCTATATGCTACAACTGCATTGATGGGCTTACTTTGCTTCCTCCAACTCCTTGTAGGGGGTTTGATCTCTAGTTCACGGTTGTGTGTTGTGGAATACTCCTGAAACAATACCATGTCATGCTTGCAGTTTATTTGGTTCTAGAATGTATGCCAAACAACAAAACACTAACCTGTATGCTTGAATCTGTGCATCCAATATACAACTTTCCTTGAGCCACTGTCATGCACTTCACATTCTTGCCTTTGAGAATATCTCTGGTCACTCTTGATTCATTAACTAGCTGCAAATGGTTAAAAAGATAAATGAATAGTTCCAACTTTCATTAGCTGGTTATAGAGAGGATCTGGTGGGGTATGTGCGTGTGATTTTGCTTTCTTCAGTGGAACATTTATCTGACAAATTATGGGAAGTTTTGAAGCATCACCTTTAGTCCCTGGCTTTCTGTAATGGCAAAAACTGTTTCACCATGTGCCCGCAAATGATGAATTGGTTCCTTCAATACTATAACTTCAACACATTCCAGCTTTCTCTGGATCATTTTCCACACCTATTTTATGTATGTTATTATAAAATAATCAGTTCATTTTTGTTACTAGAGGTCTTGGTAGAGAAATAGAAAGTGGTGACCTTGTAAAGGGTGTGTAATCTTACCCTTATGGTTTTATCAGTGGATCCACTTATAAGGCAGTCAGATGGTTCATAAAGTGAAAAGCATGTCACTGACTTCTTGTGCTCCTTAATGTCCCACACAAGACTTGCTGAGTGCCCCCTAATATCCCAAACCTGTGACTCAATGAATGTATAACATGATTTAGCATGTAGTCTATAGATATAAAATATACACCACATGAATGAATCAGATAATGTGCTTTTTACCTTGATTGTTCCATCTGCATACCCACTGAACAGCAATCCCTTGAAGTAGATGAGGGAGCAAACTGCTAAACTGAAGCTGCAACCTGCCTCAAGGATTTGTGTGTGAACGCAAGAAATACGCTGCTCTTACCACCAACATGATTTGGGTGATGTCAAAAAATAAATCATTTAGTAGTGCTAACTATGCTAAATAAATAGGCAGCAAGATTGTAAGAAATTCAAGAATAAGCTCCTAGAGCAATATCATAAATCATTTACTTTTATGATAGTCCTCTTTTAGCCCCTCACCATCTTTATTTTACCCCACATTACCAATTTGTATCTTCTACTTAAATGCTACATCCTTAAACTATTCCTCTATTAGCTTCAAAAGTCCTTATATTTTCAGTTAAAATGGAGGTGATAATGAAAATCCCCCCACCATGTTGGCCTTAGACTGCTGACATACATACTTTTGGCATCAATCATGTTAATTACGGGAACTTTACAAAAATTCTGTACTTATAGAATATTCATGCAAGTGTTCAAACTTAGTACATGAATGAGTACTCACTGATATGTTTGGGAGCAAGAAATCGGCTACTCTATGTAATTCCTCAGCCATCCAAATAACATTTGAAAGGCGCCTTAGTGATTCCTTTACTCCTTCTGAGAAATGCATTAGTTTTTGTTTCCCTACATGTAAAACAGTGTCTGACTTAATTGAGAAAATAGATAATTCTTGATCAGGAAGTACTCTATCATTCATAAACATAAGAATGAGAAAGGCAAACATAGCAAAGCTTTCATGCTTATAATCAACAAGTACAAAATGTCTTTTTTTTTTATAAAAGCTTTCATGTTAGACATCACTATATAATTTGACATCTCAGTTAGGCTAACATTTCAAGTAACAATAATCATCTACCATCACATGAAAAAAGTATTATTAAAAAAAAATACAAAAAAATATGGGAGGACTAAACCAAAACTCATATATTAACAAAAACGATACATATGTAGACTATACCTATTCATAAAGAATTCTAATAACAGACTAGATGGAAGCCTATTATATCAATCAAATGATTCTCTATGAATAAATCCTAAAATAGCCAACTTATCAGCACACGCATTCCCTTCACGAAAAATATGAGTAACTCTAAACCTGATTTTCCCACAGTAACAGGTACAAAAATGTCTTTGTTTATAAATGTTTTGTGTTTATTAATAGGGTATGACATAAACCTTGTTTAGGACAATACCTTTTCCCGAGGCATAGTTAAACATGCACATACATGCTAGAAGTCTTTCCTCCAACTCCATCCCAGGATGCAGAAACTTCTCAACTCCACTTAGTATAATCTCAGATGCAGAATAACTGATGCTGTCTGGACTTTTAGATATATGACATCCAAGCCATGCAATTGCTACAAGGCAATCTCTAGAAACCCTCTTTATCTTGCTTCTAAGAACCCTATCTAAAGTATGGAAGACAGAATCCCCAAGACTTATGATACATTTGGCAATTTTACTGCACCACACATCTGTGCTGGTATCCTGCATGTAATGAAATTTATCAATCTCCTTAAACATGTTACACAGCACGGTTCATGCTGTCATGCATATGCTTTGAACATGCACACACACAGCATTTTGGAAGCTTACCTGTAGACTCTGATCCAACCAGTTGAAGTTCTTTATCATATTCTGGTGATAGGGAGAGGTCAAACCTGTCTTTCTCAACAACCATGCAGTTGTATATGGTTCTCCTGTCCAAGAAAATGTACCAGCCAGATTTGATAGAATGGAAGCAGATAATATCTGCTCTGAGCTTTCTTCTGATGTCATTGCCCTGAGAAGGATCTGCACTGCTTCTTCTCTAAACACGGCTTTATCAGGAGAGTTCTGCATTATAGTTTTGTTTTGTTAGTAATTAAAGGCTTCAAGTTTCACATACTATCTTACCAGAGTCATTTGGTCAAATTTATATATCGAAGTCTAAGATTTTCATAAAAAAAAAATTCTAAACATCAAGTAATTTCAATTAGAACTGAGATATTTTTCAGTGACTTTATACCAAATGTATCATTGAGTGACTTCAAAGTTTACAAACTTCTAATTTTGAGATACACATGATATATTCTCCTTTTGACAAATATTTTTTTTGCTCAATATTAATTATGAACACACAGTAAATTAACTAAATGGAATGGAATGTTCATGTATATGGCTTAATGTTTTTTTCCTCGTGGAAATGGTTGAAATTCATGATCTGTAGACTTATATTTTTCTGAATTTTAACAATTACCAGTATGTCTAACTGAAGCAAAAAATTTGCTGCTAAAAGCTGGTGATCAGGTTGTAACTGATGTGCACAATGCATTAGTATCTGCATAATATTGATGCTTCTTTCTTGCTGCACACGTTGCAGCAGACTAATAGCTGATGATCTGAAAAAAAAATTTGAAAATAGTAACAGAAAACTCTATGAACTCTCTGAACAAGGATTACAACAAATATATGAACAAGCCATTGCAGCAATTTGTTAAATACATATATGCTGCAAGTATTACTCAACTATATTCAAATAAACATGAATTGAAGATATGGTTGCATAGTTATATACCGTGGTATACAAAGGATTTCCTGAAAAAATTCTAGAGCAGTGCATTTGGCGCGGATGTTTTCTGACTGCAAAAGGTGGATAAAGGGAGCAAGTGGAGTGAATTGTGATACATACTTTCTGCACTGAGGATCATACTGCATGCATTTTATAAGAATGGTGGTTAAAGAGAAAAATTCTTCTAGATTATCATTCCTGGCAACTTCTAGAAATCCACTGAGAACATGAGGAGAACTGATGGTAGCCAAATGCATGTTATTTGTGGCATAGTCAAATGAAGTTACTAGCTCTTCAATGATCATCAAGGATGCAGCATGAGGTGTCAAAAGAAGTGACTCTGGCCTATTCTTGTAACTGTTTGAAGTGCATACAATCTCCACTAATATTGGCAGAAGTTCCAATGTTTTTATATCTATAGGTGAAGGATTTATTAAATAGATTAGAATTGCTGCCTCATGGACATTTTGTTTTAGAGCACTTGCCAAATCACACAACCTTAAACCTTTCTTCTTGACATCTTCTATGATTGACTTGTTCCTTGAAATTATTGTTGTCAGAATAGACACTGATGCTCTTATTTTTCTTTCCTCTTTGGAAGTAGAGATAGCTATTAGCAGCTCATCCAAAATCACATCCTTTAAGGAAGCATAAGTGGCGCCAGATGAACTAATCAAGCTTTCATAAATTGATGCAATGTCTACAGTATATTCTTCATCACATTTTCCTAATACCTCTGAATAATGTAGTTCTGTGACTCTCCTTTCAGTCAGTTCTGACAAGTCTTGCAGGGAATATCTTCTGGAGTTTGAACAAAGTTCATCAAACTTTCCTAGGCTATACAATCTTTGTATCTCAGAGTTTTCATGCCTTTTCTGGCTGGGCCTATGTTTGCAAGCAGGTGTAAATGTTACATGATCAAACAATTTTTTTGGCTGTGATGCATCCTCATTTAATTCATCCACTCCAAGACAATTTAAGGGAGTAAGTCCAGTTTTATCTCTGTATTTTGAGATAGATAAAGCAATATCTTCTATGGACCTGTTGAATCTGCTAGAATCAAGCTTAATTATGTTTCTCTTGTCCAACTGCTCTTGAATGGGATGTTGATGAGTTTGAGGCAAACCAGAGTGTTGTTGTAGCTTCCTGTGAAGGTCAGTTACACGAAATTCCATGAGACAACTATAAACTATAGTCACTACAAGAAAATCATTAAATAGAAACAAAAATAATTCATTGTTATATTGACTAAATTAGATATTATGACTAAAAAAAATTTTGTTTTTTAAATTAGTTTCTATTATTGATAAATAGTTTCTAAATTAGTATCTAATTACCTACTAAAGTTTTTGCTACCAAATTTAGAATTTAAATAACTGGTAGTTAAAACCTTGGTAGCTAATTGATACCAATCTAAAAACTATTTATCAATAATAGAAACTAATTTAAAAACTAATAATTTTTTTAGTCTCTGAAATAATATCTAATTTAGTCAATATATCAACTAATTATTTTTAGTCTCTAAAATTTGTTTTTATTTAATGATTTTCTAGTAGTGAGTGTAGAGTTAGATTAGATTTGACATGAAGTTTGAGAAAGAAAAAAAAGACTGTTAAGGAGCCAAACCAGTTGTGAATTTCTGGTGGTAGATCATCTGCTTTAGTTATTGTGGTTTGTATATAAATTTTTCTGTCATCCACATTTTCCTGAATATGAACATATATGAGTTAACAATAAAAACTTATTTTTAGCTTATAAGGTCAAAATTTGACAAACAAACATATTTTAAGAGGTTACTACTTGTCAATAAGAAATCTTTTGAAAAGTTAGCACTAACCATGTCCTTTCTGGCTCTAAAATCCTTAAAGAATGCATCCACTGATACTGGTGTCTTAGAGTGTGCTTCTATCATCATATCTTTGAAACATTTGATACTTGAAATTGTTTGGTTCTCTTTGCTTTGATACTCAACTGACTTAAGTTGTTTAAGGGCCTTCTTATCACCTTCATATTCAGCAACATCCATGAATTGTTTTGACTCATGTTCCTTTGCTTGCATCACATCTTGAGAATCAAATGGATGAACCTTTTTATACTGCATTCTCATAACACAGAATTTAGGGGAACAGGAAAGAAAAGTTGTTGATGCATCTATGATCTAACATTGTAAGTTTCCACTTGTATACAATAAAATATTGAAGTGTTTAATTGAAATGAATTTTGTCATTCCATTGCCAGTAAAAGAAATAAATAAGAACAAAGCTTACCATATTGCAACTTTTCAATCTTGATTCATTGTGAACTGAAGTTGAAGAAACACAGCTAGTGTTTGGTACATCCCTGTTCGTAATAGTAACTTAATTTTAGATGAAACAGTACCATTCCAAAAATCTAATGTCTGTACTTCAACAAACAGTATCTTATGTCAGTTTTGTATTTCTTTCCTTTGATATTCCTACTTCTCCTTTTATCTGTATTCTGTCTTTAATTATTAGAAAAACAATTATGGATCATGACTGAAATTATTCTATTGCATTCATTAAATGTGTGACATTTTAAACCTATTTAAGAAAAAAAGAGGTATAAACAATTGAACATAGTAGCATTCTATTCCACCCCTTTTCATCCATTCAAACATAGCCTCAAAGTCTAGCTCTCAAGTCCTAGAACTTCACGTGGTTTACATTTTTCTGCATACTTTTTGCCTCTTTTAGTTGAAACGTGTTTGAGAGAGAAATGTACTGTGTTGGAGCACTAGTTCGTGTGATTGAGTTCACATGAGTCTCTTTACCAACATTACATTGGCTGAAAGTCCCTGTCAAATATAACTTGAATTTTGCTAAAATCCTAAATCTAATCACTTTTCTAAGCCACAACAAAAAATACTGCATTTTAAGGTTTTAGATCCTAGTTTTTTCCTCAAACTATGGGACTTCAGAACACACCAGGTTCCACTTATTGAGCATTGTTTGAATGTGCATTAAGTTGAAGAGCAAGGATTAATCTTACACAGAAGGTGGTGATTGTTTGCTGCAGTAACTGCGCCACCATGGAGTCTCTCCATAAAGCATGACCTGGTAATACACCAGACACTCCTTGTACCTCCTTGCCACCTCCCTAATTGCTCCATCCATTTCATCCTCAGAAGACACAGATTCCAAACTTCTACTGCTGCAGTTACCCTGCATCATTTGAATGCTAGATTGGGGGAAAAGACTTTCACAAAGTTCTGCCGCAAATTCTGTCCAAACAAGCCTTGGTGAGACCAACACTGCTTGGAGAAAATGCAGTGCAGCCTGCCACTCATCTCCCTGAAGCTTCCTAACCACTGAGAGGTAAAAGTAGGAGCAGCACACCAAGTAACGGTTTGGAATTGTGGCTGTGACCTCTTCCTCATCAAGCATTGCAGGCACCTGAAGCATTTGTTCTGAGTTCATCAGCCTGAAGGATCTATCTTCTGGCTGTTGAGCTTGAATTGCAGCCTCAATGCTGTCAATGCCCCAGTAAAGATTAGACAACACTGACTGCTCAGAGAATTCAAAGAATTCCTGCTTTTGAATCCTTAACTTGGAGGTGCATCTCAGTTTTAGACCATTCCTGGTCTTCTCATCTTCCAAGGTGTCTTGAATGAACCTGTTGATAGAAACAAGCACCCATATGTATTTGAGGTCTAACATCTCATATACCCTTTTTGGAAACTTGTTCAGAAGTAAAGAATCACGTTTAGTTATGACTTTTAGCTTCTTAAAAATCACATCTGAAACGTGAAACCAACTCTGATAATGGTATCAGTGAGGGATATGAAATTGAAGAGGAAGTGGGAGCCCTGTGATGATTGGAAATGCTGATATTGTTGAGTACTTTGCTGTTGAATATGAGAAGTTGTGTATGTGATTAGATTATAGGTAGAGGTTTAGCATCTGGTAGCAGTTTCCTCCCGTGACTGTTTTCAGCAAGATTCCAAGTTTCATTGGACCCTTTAATCTTCTATTGCTTTCAGACAAAAAAGAGACCGTTGTCTTTCCTTCAGTGGGAAAAGTTCCAAAATAATGAACATTATAGTGCTCCACTTCACGTGTACCTTATCACTATGGCTTTTCTTTCTCTCTACGTTTTTCAATTGCCGACTTCTCCTTCATGCTATATTAAGAAATGATAAAAATATACTTTAAATTTAACTCAATCTCATAAAATCGACTTATTAAATGAAATTTGCATTCACTTATATACTATAAAAATGTTTTAATCTCTAACTGATATCGTAAATTGTTATGGACTTGTTCATAAGTGTAAGTGTATGCATACTTAGCTTTGTTCAATCATTTATGTGCTGTGCATGTAGAGCAGCTAGACACACATCACAGGAAAGAGGTGAAATCTAGTACACGCTAAGAATCCTGTAGGGAAACTAGGTTGTCATGTCATCTTAGGTTGAATTATTTGCTCCACTAGTGGTTCATTTGATGATCACACACATGCACAAACTTTGTGCTAAAGGCCCTGAAAACTCAAATATTCAATTTACATTTACATGCACATTTTATTAACATGCATTTTCAAATTGCATTCTCAATGTCCTTGGCCTAGGAGGACACAAAATCGTGTATATTCTCTTGCAAAACTTTTATTATCTTCTTAGTTTTTGGCAAACTGATCAATCCTTTGAGATGGCACTGTTGTAAGATTGTGCTTGGATTTTTGTACCTTTACCTGTGGTCCTGTGAACATTGAATTGTTGGTAAAAATGACTGTAACATCCCAACGAATACAGTTACAAGCTTCATTGGGGTTTGAGTTAACAGCTTATTAAGCACTTATTTAGGGTAAACCTAACCAAACACACTTACTTTAATAGTCATATGATAAAATAAACTAGATAAGTACCTAATAATTATAAAGTATTAAGATGTGAATTTTAAAGCACAACTCAACCTTATAAAGTTTGTTTGGATAATGATAGAAGAAGATGTAGTGGAAGTCATGAGTAAAGAATTAGCTCGTGATACCGTACCAAGAATTGAACTTTAAGTTTAACTCAACTTTATCAAGATGTTTATATGATAAGGTTTGCACCCACTTTATAAACTATGAAATATCATTATCTCTAGTTGACGTGGAACCTGCGACAGAGCAAGATATGTAGCACAGACACTGATACGGACACTAATACGACATGGACACGAAGATATGTACAATCTCTAAAATGTAAAACACGGGAACACATATCTATATATTATATAATTATGAATTATATAAAGTTTTTTTTACCATCGATAAAGCAATATATACAAGAATGAATTATATAAAGTGACAATAAAGCTTTATGTGCACAAATATGTTTCGGTTTTTTCTAGCAGAAAGATGTCTCTCATGGCTGGTTCAAAAATATTTGTTCCTTATTTTTATAATAATAATAATAATTTATATAACAAGTTTGAGTTTTTAGAAGATTAATATATCTTTCCTTTTTAAAACTGTGTTATAATTGTTAGAAACCCAGCAAATATTTTTTTGAATTGGACACTTCACTAATACGTGTCTTACGGGTGTCGGTATTCGATACGCGTGTCCGACACATACACACCATTTAAAAGGTGTATCTGAATTTCGTAGGCAGAAGGTCTTCACAACATGATATTTTTATTTTGAAAGTAAAACTAGGATAAATCAAATTTTTAATTAAAATTTGGTTAAGTGATATTTGAACATACCAACATGGCTCCAAACATGCAAAACAAAGTTGTTGTGAAAGCTTCCTAAAATAGTGTTTGTCCGAAATGTAGGAAGTGAAGATCATGTTACCCTTTAAACAAGAGTGGAAGTAAACATTGGTTTAGTCTGAAATTGAGAATAAGGTCCATTTAAAAGAAAGTTAGCAATAGCAGAATAGAGTGACGTAGATGCATCTGCAAACAAAAACATGAGTAGTTGTAATGTCAATTTAGAAGTTGGAAGTATTGTGGAGAAATGTGTGTGTAAGGTGGACTTACCATAAACTTGATTCTTTGACAACTGTCTCCCCGTGGCTCCACAGAGACTATGTTGACCTGTCAGGACAAGTTTCATCATTTCCTCTCTAATCATGCATTCTTAACTTCACACTGTCATTCCTACTGCAACATTCTGCTTATTCATGCCAAATTTTTCAAACCTTCCTATTATTATACAAGCTTAGTTCTCAAAGGAAAAGTTAATTTCTCTAGTTTTTCTTCTTTAGTTTTTTTAATTGTTTTCCAGAACTCACATCAGTCACAGATTATGATATTTTACTTTTTATAAATAGATGTAGTTCACTTTTTAATAAATTGTTAAAACAAGTTATGGATAATGTGAGAATTTAGTCTAAATACACTTTTTTATACTATGAAACTGGAAGTTCGAATGGTCGGTTACTCAGAGGCGGTAAAAAGTGATGGTCACGTCACATCACAAATTAAGAACATTAATTATTGATTAGAGATTATAAAATGTGATTAAACATCCATTAGGTCTGTCTTAATCATTATGATCGGATAAGGCCTAATAGAACAATATAAATAAGAGAGAACTCTCATATTGAAAAGAAATGTTATTTTGAATTTTGAACTAGACTACCAAAATTGAACTCAGACGGCGGAATATCTTTGCAGATACCTCATCTTCTTAGACACTCAAAAAAAAAAATTAAAACGATAAAAACAATTAAAAGAACAATTAAGAATATAATTTTTTTTTTTTACATTACTAATCAATCTTGTATTAACTAATTATTCACGTGGAGCAGATATTCATAGTATTTAATTTAAAATACATGCAATAAAAATTTTAGTTTTAAGAAGTTATTAAAATATAATTGAATTTTAAAATATGATATTTCTATGAAAAAAATAGTTAAATTTGGAGATAAGATTTGTATTGGGAAGCGTGATCTGTAATGAAAAGGACGTGACAGTTGGGAAGTGATGAAAGGCATTTAAAGCAACTCTGTTTCACAATTAACCCCAAAACTTTATCTTATCTCCCTTTTTTAATCTATCACTAACTTTTAGTAAACAAATTTTAAAATATTACGTAAAATTGAAAATGAGACAATTCTTTTATAGGTTAAATATATTTATTTTTATGTAGTTTAAAGTGAAATTAATTTTGATTTTGGTAACTAGCTTAAATTGTAGATTTTTTATATTTCTAGTAAGTAAAGTTAAAATAATTTATACCGTGATTTATTATTTACGTGAATATTATAATAT
>Ga0123341_1003621_pt1 | contig 13298 bp, 10 predicted proteins | sample Turbeapinknodule_FD_89959 | JGI IMG/M metagenome (GOLD analysis project Ga0123341, IMG submission 89959) | Root nodule microbial communities of legume samples collected from Mexico - Turtle bean Mexico pink nodule | ecosystem: Host-associated > Plants > Roots > Nodule | place: Mexico: Nepantla... | reverse complement strand
TCGTCTAAACGCCCTGTCTCCTCCTTTGTTCAACAGCTTCGCTCATGTGCTTTCCTCGTCAAAGCCGGAAAGGAAAGACTCGTGACTAAAGAGCTTGCAAACGAACATAAGAGAGCCTTTCCTGGTCAGATTGAAGCATTCTGTTGGCTCAAACGGAGTCGGACGGTCGACCGGCCGGCGCGCGTCGTAGCAAAGCTCTACGGCCAAGCCGGCCGGTCGATCAGCCGGCCCGTTTCAGCCAACCCGAAGGGCCGGGCATCTTTCCGCCAGGATCAAAGGCGATCGGCTCGGACGTACCTCGGGGTATGCCCGACGCCAATCGCCTTTGCCCTGACGAAAACCTGCTCCGGCAGAATACTTCAATCTGTCCAGGAAAGGCTCTAAATGCCTCCCACCGCTCTTTCCGATCATCGGAAGGGTCTGCTGCTGACGGCGATCGGCGGGCTGGCGCTTTCCATGGATATCCCGCTCGTCCGTCTTGGCGATGGCGACATCTGGTCGGTCCTGGGAGTGCGAAGCGCTGCAACGGTTCTCGCCACCTTCGTCATCCTTGGAGCGATGCGCCTTACCTCGGGCAAATGGCCGATCCTCATTCCCGGGCGAGCCGGCGTGTTCGCCGGCCTGCTCTACGGCATCTCGTCCCTCACCTTCGTGCTGGCCGTCTTCAATACGACCACGGCCAATGTCGTCTTCATCGTCGCCTTCAATCCGATGTTTGGGGCGCTTCTTTGCTGGATTTTCCTCAAGGAGAAGCCACCCGCAGCAACGCTGATCGCCATGCTATCCATGGTCGTGGGCGTTGGACTGATCGTGCGCGAAGGGCTTGCGAGCGGCCATGTTTTTGGCGACGCCATGGCGCTTCTCAGCGCGCTAAATTCTTGCCGCAGCCATCACGGTCGGACGTGCCTCGCGCCGGGAAATGGGCTTCGTGCCGCTGCTGGCCGCCCTCCTGCCGGCCGCGCTCGGCCTCGCGCAAGCCCTGCCCTCAGGGCTTGCCATCGCCCATCCAGGCTGGATCCTTTTCAATGGTGCCATCGTGATGCCGGTCGCCTTCTGGTGCCTTGCGACCGGGCCGCGTTATCTTTCCGCGCCTGAAGTCGGCATGTTCTATCTGCTGGAAACGGTGCTCGCGCCCATCTGGGTCTGGCTGATCTTTTGCGGATGACGCGGGGGAAGAGCATCAAGCGACTCTTCTGAGGCGATGTTGTCGCCTGCAACGACCGGCGCCAATCTCAACACCTTCGTGCTTGTCGTAGCAGCCGGCGAGATCGACGAAGGAGGTGCTGCCCGCTTCCTCCGCGATTTCAGCGCACCTCTCAACCGGTAGCTTTCATCTGCTGCTGTTCCAGCTCCTTGCCAAGCCCTTCGACCACATGCGCCCAGCCTCGCCGGGTCTTTTCCTCGTGTTCGGCCCATTCGGCACACATTTCGTGGGTCAGCGTCAGGCGGCTGCCGCCGCCGAGCGGCTCGATGTCGATTTCGACGCGGTCGCAATTGTGATCATGGTCCTCGACGGAAAAACTGAAGACCATGCGTTGCGGGCGCTTCAGTTCCAGGAAGACCCCCTGGTGAAAGGCGTCGCCGGTGGGACGGCGGTCGACGATGAAGAAACGGCCGCCGACATGCGGATCGATATCGGCGCGGATGACGTGACCGTCATCGGTGGCAAACAGGAAGCGGCGGGCGATTTCAGGATTGAGCCAGGCGTCGTACACGACAGCAGGCGGCACCCTGTAGGTGTGGCTGACATGCAATTTGATGGTGCTGGCGGGCATCGATTTTTCCTCCGGTAAACGGCTCGCACCTTCTCCAAGCGCACGGGCCACAGCCGTTCCGTCCGCCCACGGATCGGCCTTCTCTTCTTTTGGGTAACAGCAAAGAGATAGAGAAGTTCCGGCGCCCGCCAAGAGACGAGCGCGGAATTTTTATGCATGGCGTATCCCCGAATTATATGTCCGGGCGAAATGCATTAACCGGCGAATTTGCCGCTGCGCGGAAAGCCCTTCGGCACAGTGCGACCGGCGGTCGCCCGGTCGGACAGCCACTCAGCAAGCTCGTCCTTGTTCTTCGTGAAGGTGCGGCCGGCGCTGTCTTCCCAGACGAGGCCGTCTGATATCGCGAAGCAGCGGACGTCCGAGATGCCGCCATCCTTGTAACGCTGCAGACGCACGCCCTTGCCGCGCGACATTTCCGGCACCTGCGCCAGCGGGAAGACCAGCAATTTGCGGTTTTCGCCGACGACGGCGACATGATCGCCACCCACCGGCACCAGCAGCTGGGTTTCCTCGGGCAGAGCGACGTTCATGATCTGCTTGCCCTTGCGGGTATTGGCGACCAGCTCCGCCTCCGCAACGACGAAGCCATTGCCGGCTGTGGAGACGATCAGCTGCTTGCGCGAGGGGTCGTGGACGAAAGCGGTCAGCACCGCCTGGTCGTTATCCATGTCGACGATGATGCGCAGCGGCTCGCCATGGCCGCGACCGCCCGGCAGCTTGTCGCCGCCGAGGGTGAAGGCCTTGCCACCTGTGGTGACGATCAGGATCTTGTCCGTCGTCTGCGCCGGGAAGGCTATCTTCAGGCCGTCACCTTCCTTGAAGGTCAGCGTCGCCGTGTCGGCGATGTGGCCCTTCAGCGCGCGGATCCAGCCCTTTTCCGATATGACGACGGTGATCGGTTCCTTTTCGATCATCGCCTGCTGGATTGCTTCCTCGTCGGCTTCGGGTGCGTCGGCAAACTGGGTGCGGCGGCGGCCGACCTCGGTCGCCTTGGCGAACTTCTTCTTCACTTCGCCGATTTCCCAGGCGACCGTCTGCCACTGCTTGTCATCGGAGGCGAGCAACGCCTCGATCTCGCTCTTTTCCTTGGTGAGTTCGTCGAATTCCTTGCGGATCTCGAACTCTTCGAGCTTGCGCAGGGCGCGCAGCCGCATGTTGAGGATAGCCTCGACCTGAATGTCTGTCAGATCCCAGCGCGCCATCATGACCGGCTTTGGCTCATCTTCCTCGCGGATGATCCGGATCACTTCATCTATATTGAGGTAGGCGATCAGCAGACCGCCGAGGATTTCGAGACGCCTGTCGATCGCGGCCAGGCGGAAACGCGAGCGGCGCTGCAGCACCTCGCGGCGGTGATCCAGCCACTCCTTCAGCACTTCGTTCAGCGCCATGACCCGCGGGATGCGGCCCATGGACAGCACGTTCATGTTGAGCGGAAAGCGGCTTTCGAGCTCCGTCAGCTTGAACATCGATTCCATCAGGATGGTCGGATCGACGCTGCGGGTCTTCGGCACCAGGACGACACGGATGTCCTCGGCCGATTCGTCGCGAATGTCTTCCAGGAGCGGCAGCTTGCGGGCGATCAGCAGCTCGGCGATCTTTTCGATCAGCCGCGACTTCTGCACCTGGAAGGGAATTTCGGTGATGACGATCTGGTAGCCGCCGCGGCCGAGATCTTCCGTCTGCCATTTCGCCCGGACGCGGAAACCGCCGCGGCCGGTGCGGTAGCTCTCGATGATGCTGTCGCGGCTGTCGATAATGATGCCGCCTGTCGGGAAGTCCGGCCCGGGAATGAATTCGACGAGCTTTTCGACGGTGGCATCCGGATGTTTGATCAGGTGCAGCGCGGCGTCGCAAAGCTCGTGGGCATTGTGCGACGGGATCGAGGTCGCCATGCCGACGGCGATCCCGGAGGAGCCGTTGGCGAGCAGGTTGGGGAAGGCGCCGGGAAGGACGGTCGGTTCGGAATTCGATTCGTCGTAGGTATCGCGGAAATCGACGGCATCCTGATCGATGCCCTCGAGCAGCAGTTCGGAGACCGCCGTCATCTTCGATTCGGTGTAACGCATGGCGGCGGGGCTGTCGCCGTCGATATTGCCGAAATTGCCCTGGCCGTTGACCAGCGTGTAGCGCTGCGAGAAATCCTGAGCGAGACGGGCAAGCGCGTCGTAGATCGACTGGTCGCCGTGCGGATGGTAGTTACCCATCACTTCGCCGACGATCTTGGCGCATTTCCTGAAGGCCGACGTCGGCCGCAGCCCCATCTCGTTCATCGCATAGACTATGCGGCGGTGCACAGGCTTCAGCCCGTCGCGCACATCGGGCAAAGCACGGTGCATGATGGTCGACAGCGCATAGGCGAGATAGCGCTGCTCGAGCGCCGCCTTGGGGTCGACCGGTTGGATGTTGTCGTCGTCTCCGCCGGAGGGCGGCAAAATCTCTTGTCCCATAGCTTCTGACTAGCCCAGAAGAGGCTGGCGGGCAAGGAATCCAGGCCATTGCAGCTGTGGATGAAGTCTTGGCACCGACATCAAAGGATGAGACAAACGTTCGGCCGCAATTCGGACTTCGTTTGCCGTTCCTTTCAACGGAAATTTAGAAGTCCGTAAATATAAAGCGGGCCCAATCCGTAGTAGCGTAACTGCAGATTTCAGAACCGCCACACGCCACCAGAGGAATCACCCATGAACTTTTACCGGACAACGCGGCTGATGCTGTCGGGCGCCGCCTTTTTCTCGCTCGCCGGCTCAGCTTTCGCTCTCGATGGCACCGATCTCTTGAACAAGATCAATGCCGCTTATGCCGCACAGGGCGGGACGATTGCCGCGGAAAGCGTCGACATCGACGGCACGACCGTGACGTTGAAGAATGTCACCGTCAAGCCGACCGCCGGCGAGAGCCTGCCGATCGGCCAAATCACCCTTTCCGGCGTCGAGGAAGACGAGGACGGCGGCTATTACATCGAAGAAGCGGCCTTCCCCGACATCAACAAGACCCAAGACGGCGTGACCGTGACGGCGCAGGAGCTGACGCTCGGCGGCATTTCCGTGCCGGCAACGCCGGGCGGCGATACGCTCGACACCATGATGCTCTATGAAAGCGCCCATATTGGGCCGCTGAAAGTGGTCAAGGACGGCGCGGAAGTGTTCTCGCTGCTCGAAAGCAACATGAACCTGACGCTGCGCGAAGACGAATCCGGCTTCGATTTCGACGGCGCCTTCAAAAGTATGAAGGCCGACCTCACCAAGACCGAGGATGCGCAGAGCAAGGATGCGATCGAGAAGCTCGCCCTGCAGCACATCCAGGGCGACATCACCATGAAGGGCGCCTGGGAGCTCGCCCCCGGCACGATCGACATTTCGGAATTCGCCTTCGACTTCACCAACGTCGGCAAGCTGAACCTCGGCTTCAAGATTTCGGGCTACACGATGGCCTTCATGAAATCGATGCAGGATGCGATGAAGCAATCCGAAGCCAATCCGAACAAGGAACAGTCGCAGCAGGCGCTCGGCCTTGCCATGCTCGGCCTGATGCAGCAGCTTTCCTTCGAGGCCGCGCAGGTGCGTTTCGAAGATGCGTCGATCACCAAGCGTGCGCTCGATTATGCCGGCTCGCAGCAGAACATGTCCGGCAAGCAGATGGCGGATTCGCTGAAGGCGATGACGCCGATCATGCTGGCGCAGCTCAATATCCCGGAACTGCAGAACGCTGTTTCGGCAGCGGTCAATACCTTCCTCGACGACCCGAAGAGCCTGACCGTCAAGGCCGCTCCCGAAAAGCCGGTACCGTTCCCGACGATCGTCGGTGCTGCCATGGGCGCTCCGAACACGCTGCCGCAGGTGCTCGGCGTCAAGGTTTCGGCCAACGACTGATCGTTTCGACATTAAAATAAAGGCCCGGCAGTTCCACTGCCGGGCCTTTCATCTTTCTGAGCGCGACTCTCTCCAGCCTCATCCCGAGGTGCCCGAAGGGGCCTCGAAGGACGGGGCTGGCCGCGCAGCCCCTATGTCAGTCCTTCTTGACTGGCGGGATCGGGCGGATCGAAAGTTCGCGCAGCTGCGTCGGGGTTGCCGGGCTCGGCGCGCCCATCAGCAGATCCTGGGCCTGCTGGTTCATCGGGAACAACGAGATCTCACGCAGGTTCTTCGCGCCGACCAGCAGCATGACGATACGGTCGATACCGAAGGCAGCGCCGCCATGCGGCGGGGCTCCGTACTGGAAGGCGCGGTAGAGGCCGCCGAAACGGTCTTCGACATCCTGCTGGCTGAGACCGACCTTCTCGAAGGCGGCGACCATGGTTTCAGGCGACTGGTTGCGGATCGAACCCGAGGCGATTTCGAAGCCGTTGCAAACAGCGTCGTACTGGTAGGCTTTGATGCCAAGCGGATCCTGGTTCAGCAGCGCGTCGAGGCCGCCCTGCGGCATCGAGAACGGGTTGTGGGCGAAGTCGATTTTCTTGTCTTCCTCGTTGTACTCGAAGAAGGGGAAGTCGACGATCCAGCACAGTTCGAAACGGTCGCGGTCGATCAGGTTCAATTCGTCGGCGGCGCGGTTACGGGCTTCGCCTGCGAACTTGTAGAACTTGGACGGCTCGCCGGCGACGAAGAAGCAGGCGTCGCCAACCTCGAGGCCGAGCTGCGTGCGGATTGCGTCGGTGCGCTCCTCGCCGATGTTTTTGGCAAGCGGGCCGGAGCCGGCGATTTTGCCCTCTTCTTCCTTCCAGAAGATGTAGCCGAGACCGGGCTGGCCCTGGCTCTGCGCCCAGGCGTTCATACGGTCGCAGAAGGCGCGCGAACCGCCGGTCTTTGCCGGGATCGCCCAGATCTCAACCTTCGGGTTGGAGGCGATCATGCCGGCGAAGACCTTGAAGCCGGAGCCGGCAAAATGCTCGGTCACCGCTTCCATGACGATCGGGTTACGAAGATCAGGCTTGTCGGATCCATACTTGCGGATCGCTTCATCGTAAGGGATGCGCGGCCATTCCTTGGTCACCGGCTTGCCTTCGGCGAATTCCTCGAAGATCGAGGTCATCATCGGGCCCATCGTGTCCCAGACGTCTTCCTGGGTCACGAAGCTCATTTCAAGGTCGAGCTGGTAGAATTCGCCCGGCAGACGGTCGGCGCGTGGGTCTTCATCGCGGAAGCACGGCGCGATCTGAAAGTAGCGGTCGAAGCCTGCGACCATCAGCAGCTGCTTATACTGCTGCGGCGCCTGCGGCAGGGCGTAAAAGGTGCCGGGATGGATGCGCGAGGGCACGAGGAAGTCGCGCGCGCCTTCCGGCGAGGAGGCCGTCAGGATTGGCGTGGAATATTCGGTGAAGCCGACATCGCCCATTTCGCGGCGCATCGACGAGATGACCTGGGTGCGCTTGACGATGTTCCTATGCAGCGTTTCGCGGCGAAGATCGAGGAAGCGGTACTTGAGGCGGACGTCTTCGGGGTAGTCCGGCTCGCCGAAGACCGGCAGCGGCAGTTCCTTGGCGGCGGAGAGCACTTCGATCTCCTGGGCGTAGAGCTCGATCTCGCCGGTTGCCATGGTCTTGTTGACAGTGTCTTCGGTGCGGGCCTTGACGAGGCCGTCGATGCGGATGACCCATTCGCCGCGCACGGTCTCCGCCGTCTTGAAGGCGGGGCTGTCGGGATCGGCGACGACCTGGGTGATGCCGTAATGGTCGCGAAGGTCGATGAAGAGAACGCCGCCATGGTCGCGGACGCGATGGACCCAGCCGGAGATACGGACGGTCGAGCCGACATCCGTCTTGCGGAGGGCGGCGCATGTGTGGCTGCGATAGCGATGCATGATCTCAAATCCTGGATGTGGCTTAAGACGGCAGCAAGGGTTCAAAGACCCTCAAGCGCCGACAAGAAAATCGGGCGGAAAAGCGCATGGACGCTCCGATTTGTCAAGGCTTGGCGCGCCCTGCCCCCGCGATTGGCACGCGTTTGTGGCGAGGCCACGGCGCGTATGCTGCGGCAGTTTGGCCGCGTTTCCGGTATTGATGAAGATGCCTGTCAACTTTAAAAGGATCGGCATTCTCATCCCGGAGCCTCCGCATGCCTCTGCTCACCCGCCGCAACCTTCTCAAGGCATCCGCCGTCGCGGGCGCCTATGGTGTCGGCATGGGCATTGGCGGCAAATTCGGGCTTGCCGAGGCGGCACCCGAGCCGCAACTGCTGACAGCTGTGAAGACAGAGGCGATGCTGACCGAGGCGGCACCGACCCGGGAGATCATGAGCTGGGGCCATGACGGCATGCCGCCGATTCTCAGGATGACGAAGGGGCGACCCTATGCAGCGCGGCTGAAAAACGGGCTCGACGAGCCGACGACGATCCACTGGCATGGGCTTCGCATCGACAACCGCATGGACGGCGTGCCCTTCATGACGCAGCCCTACATCTATACCGGCGACAGCTTCGACTATGCCTTCACGCCGCCCGATGCCGGCACCTTCTGGTATCATCCGCATTGCAACACGCTGACGCAGATGGGGCATGGCATGACCGGCGTCATCGTCGTCGAAGATCCGGCCGATCCGGAGTTCGATGCAGAGGTGGTGCTGAACCTGCGCGACTGGCGGCTCGGCGGCGACGGACAGTTCATCGCCCCTTTCCGGCCGCGTGACGCCGCCAAGTCCGGCACCTACGGCACCGTGCGCACAGCCAACTGGCACCAGGAGCCGCGATATGACGCGCCCGCCGGCGGGCTGGTGCGGCTGCGCATTGCGGTGACCGACGTGACGCGGATCTTCTCGCTGAAGATGGAAGATGCCGATGCGAGCGTGATTGCAATCGACGGCAATCCGGTACCGAAGCGCTTCCCCCTTGATCTTCTGCAGATCGGACCGGGTCAGCGGCTCGATCTCGCCGTGCGTATGCCGGACAGCGAGGGCGCCGTCGCAACGCTCGAAGATATCCGCGGCACGACGCCGAAGACGATCGCCAGCCTGCGCGCCACCGGGTCATCGCTGAAGCGCGAGATCGGCGATCTCGGGCCGCTTGTCGAAAATCCGGTGGCAAGGGCCGACCTTTCCGCCGCCGAAGAGATCCCGCTGGTGCTGAGCGCCACGGCGGAGAATACCGCCGCCGAAAGCATCTGCGGCACGCTCGGCTACAGTTTCTGGGCGATCAACAAGGTGCCGTGGCCGGGCGATACGCCCGATCCGACGGCGCCGCTGGCGGAGCTGACGCTCGGCAAGAGCTATGTCTTCAATCTGGAGAACACCACGCCGCACGCGCATCCGATCCATCTGCACGGGATGAGCTTCACGGTGATCTCCTCCTCGACCAGAGAGGTGATGCCGCTGGTGTCCGATACCTATCTCATCCAGCCGGACGAGAAAGTGCAGCTCGCCTTCGTCGCCGACAATCCCGGCGACTGGCTGCTGCATTGCCATATCATCGAGCACCAGAAGACCGGAATGACCAGCTATGTCCGAGTCGGCTGAGGCGCTCAGCTGCCACAGTTTGGACGTGATTCTTAGCCAGCAATGCTCGAAGCGTATGCTGTTGTATTGACATATCGAAGCGAAAGGAGAAGGAAGGTTCAACCGACCTTTTCCTTGCGAATGAAATGATATGATCGAAACCACCGCCGATTTGGCGGCCGCCTGCAAAGAGCTGGCCAAGTCCGACTTCATCACCATCGATACCGAATTCCTGCGCGAGACGACCTTCTGGCCGGAGCTTTGCCTGATCCAGATGGCAAGCCCGACGACCGAAGTTCTCGTCGATCCGCTGGCCAAGGGCATCGACCTCGCCCCCTTCTTCGAGCTGATGGCCGATCCGAAGGTGCTGAAGGTCTTTCACGCGGCGCGCCAGGACATCGAAATCATCTTCAACCGCGGCAATCTCATTCCGCATCCGATCTTCGACACGCAGGTCGCCGCCATGGTTTGCGGTTTCGGCGACAGTGTCTCTTATGATCAACTGGTCAGCCGCATCAAGAACGTCCATATCGACAAGTCGTCGCGCTTCACCGACTGGAGCCGCCGGCCGCTCTCCGACAAACAGCTGGAATATGCGCTGGCCGACGTCACCCATCTGCGCGACGTCTACCTGTCGCTGAAGGCGGAACTCGATCGCGAAGGCCGCACCTCCTGGCTCTCCGAGGAGATGGACATTCTCGAGGCACGCGAAACCTACGACATGCATCCCGACGATGCCTGGCAGCGGCTGAAGATGCGGCTGCGCAAGCCGCAGGAGCTCGCGATCCTGAAATATGTCGCCGCCTGGCGCGAACGCGAGGCGCGGGCGCGCAACGTGCCGCGTTCGCGGGTGCTGAAGGATGATGCGATCTACGAGATCGCCCAACAGCAGCCCAAGGATACCGAAGCGCTTGGCCGGTTGCGCACCATTCCGAAAGGCTGGGAGCGCTCGACCTCCGGCGCATCAGTCATCGAGGCCGTCAACGCCGCGCTCGCTCTTCCGAAAGCCGATATGCCACATGTGCCGCGCCAGGCGCAGGCGCCCGAAGGGGCCGCTGCCGCCGTCGAATTGCTGAAGGTGCTGTTGAAGCTGATTTCGGAAAAACACGGCGTGGCGCCGAAGGTGATCGCCAACAGCGAGGATCTCGACAGGATCGCCGCCGAGGGAGAGAAGGCCGAAGTCGCCGCCCTTAACGGCTGGCGGCGCGATCTTTTCGGCGAGCCGGCGCTGCAGCTGATCCAGGGTCAGATCGCTCTGCGCTTCGTCGGCCGGAAGGTCGAAACGGTCAGCCTCTGAGTCGGATTTAAAATCGCTTGACGCTTTTTTCCCAGCTGAAACAATGGCTGGAAGAAACATCATCGGCGAAGGGCCGCATGCGGGAAATATCTCCGACGCAGAACTGGATCTTGATCACGCTCGTTCTGGCCGCCAGCGGCGTCGTCTATGATCTGATGTTCTACTCCAATCAGACGCCCGTTATCGGCGCCATCTTCGCGCTGTTCATCGGCATGCCGATCATCGCCTTCGAGCGCAAGGTACTGTTTCGCGGGCTGTACAGGCGTATTCAGAAGCTGCCGACCTTCGCCTTCATCATCAGTGAACTGGTGATCTACGAGATCCTGATGAGCATCGGCTTTGCCTGCGGCGGCCTGCTGCTCTGGTCGATCGGCATGGTGAAGCCGTCGTCGCTCGTCGATCTCATCATCATGCCGTATGAGGTCTTCCTCTATGCGCTTGCCGTCTGCTCGGCGATGATCTTCATCCTGCGCGTGCGGGAATTGCTCGGCCGCGAGGTATTTCTGAGTATGCTCATCAGCCGGTATCGTAATCCGGTCAAGGAAGAGCGTGTCTTCCTGTTCATCGATCTCGTCGATTCGACGGCTTTTGCCGAAAAACACGGCGACCTCCGCGCGCAGCAACTGCTGAACTCGCTGTTTGCGACCTTCGCCGAGCCGGTCCGGCGCCACAAGGGCATGATCAACGACTATGTCGGCGATGCGGCGATCATCACCTGGCCGCTTGCCCGCGGCGTCAAGAATGCCCGCTGCGTGCGCTGCATCTTCGATATCCTCGCCGATATCGAAGCCAATGCCGCCGGCTGGCGGAAAAGCTACGGCCAGGTGCCGAAGCTGCGGGCCGCCCTTCACGGCGGCGAGATCATCACCGCCGAAATCGGCGTCGACCACCACAAGATCAGCTATTTCGGGGACACGGTGAATACCACCGCCCGGCTGGAGGCGCTCTGCCGCAGCCTGAACCGGCCGGTGCTGATCTCCGCCGAACTTGCCCGGCGGATGCAGTTTCCCGATGACATATCGTGCGAGGATCTCGGCAGCCATGCCGTCAGGGGGCGCGGCCAGGCGCTCGGCGTCATGGCGCTTTCCTCGCGCGCCGTCACCGTGCTGAACACACCCGCGGTCATTCTGCACGGCTGAGCAAACGTTCTGCCGCGCGTCACCAAAGCTTCACCCAACCGTCAATTCGCTGACATTAAACCCCTGCTAAGCGGAAGGCATTCGCTTCCGTTCCAGGGGGATATTATGAAGAACGTCCTTTTTGCTTCCGTATCGCTTTTCATCCTGATCGCCGGTCCCGCTTCAGCAGACCAACAGCAGTTCCCGGCCAAGCTCGCCGGCCAGGCGATCCTGCCTGCCAACACCATGGTTCCGGCCCCGGCCGACGCTCCTGAATTCCTCAAGCATTCTGGCAAGTTCACGACGCCGAACCGCAAGCGCACCGAAGCGCTCGGCACCGTTCCCGGCAAGGACGGCGCCCGCGTCACCGACCTGAAGCTTCCCTTCGACGGTCAGCCGGTCCAGGGCTTTTCCGGCATCAAAACGATGGCCGACGGCACCTTCTGGACGCTGACGGACAACGGTTTCGGCTCGAAAGCCAACTCTTCGGACGCCATGCTTCTCCTGCACCAGATGAAATTCGACTGGGCCAGCGACAGGGCTGAAATCGTCAAGAACCTCTTCCTTTCCGATCCGAACAAGATCGCTCCGTTCCCGATCGTGCTCGAAGGCACCGACACGCGTTATCTCACCGGCGCCGACTTCGACATCGAATCGATCCAGCCGGTTGCCGACGGCTTCTGGCTCGGCGACGAATTCGGCCCCTACATCCTGAAAATCGACAGCGAAGGCCACCTGACGGACGTCATCGCGACGACGCTCGACGGCAAGCCGGTGCTTTCACCCGACAATCCGCTGATCCAGCTTCCCGGCAACCCGGCCGCGAAGATGCCGGTCTTCAACCTGAAGCGCTCCGGCGGCTTCGAAGGCCTCGCCATGTCGAAGGACGGCGCCAAGCTCTACGGCCTGCTCGAAGGCGCCCTTTACAAGGATGACGGGCAGATGGAGAACGTCGACGGCCACACCGCCGTCCGCGTGATCGAATTCGACGTCGCCGCCAAGAAGTGGACCGGCCGCAGCTGGCTCTATCCGTTCGAAGACAAGGGCGTCTCGATCGGCGACTTCAACACGCTCGACGACACGACCGCTCTCGTCATCGAGCGCGACAGTGGCGCCGGCACCAAGGACAAGGTCTGCGCCGACCCGAAGCAGCCGAAACCGGATTGCTTCGAGGCGCCTGCCGATCTGAAGCGCGTCTACAAGATCGAGTTCAACGACGCCAATGCCGGCAAGGCCGTCCGCAAGATCGGCTATATCGACCTCTTGAACATCCAGGACCCCGACAACAAGAAGAAGGCCGGCAGCAAGGACGGGGTCTACGACATGCCCTTCGTGACGATCGAAAACGTCGACCGCGTCGATGCCACCCACATCATCATCGGCAACGACAACAACCTGCCCTTCTCGGCCGGCCGTGCGGTCGACAAGGCCGATAATAACGAGTTCAGCCTGCTCGAGGTTGGTGAGTTTTTGAACGCGAAGTAATTCGGGGTTGATGTGAGATTGAGAGGGCGGTGCGAGAGCGCCGCCCTTTTTATTTGGGTCGAGCACATCCAAGTTTCTCCCTCACCAAGTCAGTTTATTCGAGTGCGATCATTATTTCATTTTGCTGCCGCAAGGCGTCTCTGACACGGGCGTTTGCGATGGTTATGATCTTGCGCATGATGGCGGTGAGCGCAACACG
>Ga0123341_1003619_pt1 | contig 13300 bp, 5 predicted proteins | sample Turbeapinknodule_FD_89959 | JGI IMG/M metagenome (GOLD analysis project Ga0123341, IMG submission 89959) | Root nodule microbial communities of legume samples collected from Mexico - Turtle bean Mexico pink nodule | ecosystem: Host-associated > Plants > Roots > Nodule | place: Mexico: Nepantla... | reverse complement strand
CTTTATTATGATTTTTATTATCCTTTCAGGTTTCGGTCCAGACCTTTCGGTTTTAATTTATCACTTTGATTATTGGACATGTAGTTCTCGGCCTATACCTCTCGGTTTTAGGCTACCAGTACAAGTATTATTCTAAAAAATTATTCCAAAATATATTTTTTGTTGTGAAAATTTTATCCTATTCTAAAATTTTAGAAAGTTTTTATGAATTTTGGAAAATGTGTTAAAAAAACCTCTAAGAAAAATAAAGCAGAAGTCACTTTAAAAAATGAGTAAAATAGTCATTTTCAATATTATGGTGTGCAGATTTAAATTTAGAGTGTTCAGGAAGCAATTTCCTAAAGGTCCCATTATTTTTCGGGCCTGGCTCAGAACATTGTCCACTTTCCCAGAACCCACTCTTCTCACCCTCAATTTTCTTCTACCTCCACTCTCTTCACCTCCACTTTCTCCCATTCCAATTCCAATGGCACCACCACCAACGGACTCAGAACCAGAATCCGAGGCGCTGCGGCTCAAGGCAATGGCGGAGTCCAAGTTCAAAGCTTCCAAAAACGCCAAATCCGCTCTCAAATACGCGAAGCGCGCGCAGCGTTTGTGTCCGCACCTCGCCGGCGTGTCGGAAGCCGTCACCTCGCTCACCGTTCTCGCCGCACCGGACTGGTACAGTGCCCTCGGCGCGGAGCCCTTTGCAAACAGCGGCGTCATTCGGAAACAGTACAAGAAGCTCGCACTGCTCCTTCACCCCGACAAGAATCCCAACGTGGCGTCCGAGGAGGCCTTCAAGCACGTCGGCGAGGCATTCCACTTCCTTTCCGACCGGAGTCTCCGCCGAGAGTACGACGCCGAGCTCCGACGGAAGATCAAGGCAGAGAGCGAGACGTTCTGGACCGCGTGCTCCACTTGCAGGCTCCTTCACCAGTTCCAGAGAAAGTATATGGGTCATGAATTGGTGTGTCCGAGTTGTGAGAAGAGTTTTAAGGCTGTGGAAACGGTTCAGAGTGATGGGGATGCTGATGGGGAAGGTAGGGTTAGGAGTAGGAGGTTGAAGTTGAAAGAGATAAATAAGAAAAAGGAGAATATTGGTGTGAAAGGGAAAGTGGATAATGAAGTGGGGGATGAGAAGGAAGGGAGATTGAGGAAGAGAATGCGTTCAGTTGGGGAGGTGTTGGAGAGGTCGAAACCTGGTAAGAGGGTTAAAAATGGGGAGGAAATGATGACATTAGCTGAATTTCAGAATGAGGTGAGGAGAAAGTTGCAAGGAAAAAAGTTGAAGGAAAAAGAAAAGGAAAAGGAGGAGCATATAATTGAGAAGACGAGCAACAGGCGGTCGATGCGGCGGGGATTGAACTCTGAAGGTTTAGAGGTTGGAGAGGTGAGGCCTTTGAAGAAGAGTGTGAGGCTTGCAATTGAGGAGAAGCGTGGAGGTTTAGAGAAGAAGAAGGGATTGAGATTTGAGGAGCATAGGGATTCTGATGAAGGGGAGTTGGGAAATATGGTGGTGGTGGATTCAGATTTTTATGATTTTGACAAAGATAGAGTGGAGAAGAGCTTTAAGAAAGGTCAAGTGTGGGCAGTGTATGACGATGATGATGGAATGCCAAGGAATTATGCCTTGATTGATGGAACTCTTTCAGTGAATCCTTTTGAAGTGAAATTAAGTTGGTTGGATGTACAGATCAGTGGGGATGGGAGGATAGTCAGTAGGGAGAAAATGGGGTTTCATATACCTTGTGGGAGATTTAAGGTTGCCAGGAAGACTTCGGTGAATTCGGTAAATATATTTTCCCATGTTGTGGATTGTGACCGGGCAGCACGTGAGCTTTACAAAATTTACCCCAAGAAAGGCTCGGTATGGGCGCTTCATGGCGAGGGAAGTATTGATGCAGAGGAGGGAAAGAGGTGCTATGACATTGTTGTATGTCTGACAAGTTACAATGAGGTGAATGGTCTGAGCATGGCATATCTGGAGAAGGTTGATGGTTACAAGACAGTATTTAGGCGGCAAGAGAAGGGGAGTGGTGCTATTAGATTTCTTGGGAAGGATGACTTGTGGTTAGTTTCTCATCAGATTCCTGCACGGAAGCTTATTTGTGATGAAACGCCTGAGCTGCTGAAAGACTGTTGGGAACTCGATCCCGCTTCACTTCCTTCAGATTTACTTACTATTGCTGGCATTGATAATTGAGGTTAGGTAATCTTTTTGGTGACAAACTCTGAATTTTGAAAGACTAATTGGGAGTTGATTGTCGATGACTTTGAAAATACTTACTAATGGGTGGCGTGACCTTGGCAACTTTTGTACAACAAAGATAAGTTTATTAGGAAACCTGACTGCTTTGTAAAGCTTGAAATTTTAAATCTGTAGATTAAAAATATATTATGTTGGATTAATCTGTTTGTCAACATTATAAACTAGCTACTTTGTCATATTTGTGCTTATGCTTCAGTCAGCCTCCTCCACCTCCACTGATTGGGTTAAGTTTTAGAAAAGTGTGCAATTATTAATTTGATACCTCTGAAAGAAGTCTATGTCTGGACAGTATGACAGACTATTAACATTTTAGTTCTCTGCTGTTCTCTTCAAGAAACATTTTTGCTGAAACAGGATCTGACTCAATTTATGTTCTATAGTCGAACTTCTTATTTAGTTTAGTCAAATATATATATAAGTGGACTTGGTAATTTTCTGTCATGGTTTAATTATGCTCTTTTTTTTATAACATTTTCTCATTTGCAATCAATCTAAAACCTTTTTTTTTCTATATCATCTGTGAGATACCAAAACCTTTTAAAAGGTGAGGGCATGCGCACTTTTTAATTACAGTTTAGAAACTTAGATTGTATCAAATGGTATTCAGATCATGGTTGAGTCAGCTTTTTTAAATGCTCTATGAAAATACCCATAAGGGTCCAAGGTCAATCTAGCCATTTCAGCTTCATGGTGAGTTATTCTTTTAGACACAACTGGAATTGTTCATTTACTCAAGTTATCTTCTAACTCCCTGGCTTTGAGGAAGGAATGTTCTCTGCAAGCATGTTAAGATTATCTCTCTTTCACCCTACACTGAGTGCTTTGTATATCAAGTCAATTCCTGACGCTGTGGCTAGACTTTATCAAATTGATTATCAAAGAAGAGTTAACTGAGATTACTTTTTATATATAGCTCTTTTTTATTGAAAGTGTTTAGATTCACTTGAGTCAAAGTAACTTAAAATGATTTATTTCTATATAACCGTTTAACATTTTACAGATTTTTATTGCAAAAGTTCTAGTTTTTTTATCCCATACTTAAGAGGTGAAGTTTGCAATGGCTGTTGTCTGTACAATGTATTTTAGTTAATACATTGAGGCACAAAAAAAACATACAGTATAATCTAATTGAATCACAATCCTCTTAATTGTGGTAAATTGAGTTATGATTAGATATTGCTTAAGAAATTAGATCGTCATGGGTAACCACTGGTCTGCTTTCTAATCTACATTTGGTCACTTTTGCACTTTGTAAATGATTGTTGTATTTGGTTTTCTTTTCACACACAATCAAATTATATTACCTTTTTATTACCAGCATAGATTATCACTTGTGGGTGTTACATAACTGGGGTGGCTACCAATTCATATTTGTAAATCTGGTATTACTAAATCTAGTTAAATGCTTAAGACTCCTTAGCTTGCCCAGAAGGGAATGTGATAGAACTGATGTTAGAATAGGAAAGAAAAGACAATCTTGAATTTTATTGTCCTCCTTAATTCCATTCCGGTACTAATTTAGTAGGGATAGAGTCAAGGAATGGAAGCTGTTTACACTTGAGAAGAACTTCTAAACCCTAAACCCTTGAGAATTAGTCCAGGTGACCGGCAGTTGTTCTGGAGTCACTTCAAGAATATAATCTTCAGAAAGCGTAGGAGGTAAGGGGTTGTTAAGATGTGGCTGGTTGTATTGCTTGTTTAAGTAAGGATGCATGAAAGATCGGATGAATACAACTCTTTTTAAGGAGCTGCAAATTAACAACCTGCCCAATGCATTCTACAATTTGGTAGAGTCCATAAAATCTTGGACTGAGCTTTTCATTAGGCTTCCTGGCTAAGGACCAAAGTTGATTTGGTTGTAATTTCAAGAAAACCCAATCTCCTACTTGATAAACCACATCATGCTTGTGTTTATTAGCTTGTACCCGATTCTGATCATGTGCCTTGCACAAGTTTGTCTTTAGTTCCTTCAATATTTCATCTCGTTGTTTCTGCAATTGATTTACACTTTCCACTCTAGATGGGATAGTGGTTCCCTTCAAAAGTAAAGGAGGATCATGCCCATAGAGTGCTTTAAAAGGAGTCATCTTGGTGGAGGCACTGTAGTTTCTATTAAACTATAATTCTGCCCATGGTAATCAATTTGGCATTGCTTAGGCTGAAATTCTGTCATACAACGTATATAAGTTTCAAGGCAGTGATTTACAACTTCTGTTTGACCATCTGATTGTATGTTAAGTTGTACTGTACTTCAGTTTAGTCCTAGCCTGTTTAAACAACTCCCTTAAAAAATTACTGAGAAAAGCTTGGTCTCGGTCAAAGACTATAGTAGAGGGGAATCCATGTAGTTATACAATTTCTCAAACAAACAATTGGGCCACATTTGTTGCAGTATGTAGCAATTTACAACTTCTGATTGAGTATGTTAAGTTGTATTGTACTTCAGTTTAGTCCCATCCCAGCATGTTTAAACAACTCCCTCCAAAAATTACTGAGAAAAACTTCGTCTTGGTCAGAGACTATAGTAAAGAGGGAATCCATGTAGTTTTACAATTTCTCGAACAAACAATTGGGCCACATCTGTTGTAGAGTTTATGGATGTGTTAATGGAAAAAAAAGGAACATATTTGGTAAATCTGTCCACACCACTACAAGAATAGTATCCTTGTCTTTTAACTTGGGTAACCCTCCAATGAAATCCATTGATATACCTGAACCAAACTTGTGTGGGAATTGGCAATGGCTGCACCAAACCTGTGGCCAGATTGTGATCTTGTTAAGGGTCCTGGAATCAACACGAAACCTCCATCTGCCATATTTTTTCTTCATCAAAATAATAGAGCTTGAATAAGGGATGATATTGGATCAACTTTTGACCATAAGCATGTCAATGACCATAAGCATGTCATTGACCAACTTTTTAATCTCATCTTTCTAATAATGAGAATATTATAGGGTCTAAGATTTGGAATGGAAACTCCCTCCTTTAAGTGGATAGCATGCTCATATTTTCTACTTGGGGGTAGTCCAGTTGGATCTCGAAAAACTTTTGTATACAATTCCAACGTTTTTACTATCTCAGATGGTACTATGTGGTGACTTGCTGCTACCTTTTCTTGTACCCATTCTATCAAATACCCTATGCCTTTCTTCAACTCATTCATCACCATTTTTAGTGAAGTTGCAGTTTTGGATAAAGTGGGATCTCCTATCATGGTCTATTCCGTTTCACCCACCCATCCCAATAACTTCCCAAAATCAGCCTTAACTTCTCCTAAACTCACCAACCATTCCAATTCCAAAACCACATCTACACCTCCTAATTCAAAAATAAAAAATTCTTGTTAAAATATTCAGCTCTTGTTTCTAAAACAGAACCTTGACCCTTTCCTTGGCATTGCACCTTGTGTCAAGAATTTCTTCTGGCTCTAACCCACACCTTAATAACAATTCTTTATTAGCAGCGTGTGTAATAGCTTCTAGTCATTGAATACGGCCTGTACCCATTGCTTCCTTTATTTCGTATCAGTGCTCCCCCTTTCGGCATAATTCTAATTTCTCTTTAATCATCTCAGTCTTCATCATCAATTCAGCAAGGTTGTTGGGTTCATATAACTTCACTTCTGTTTATTTCTTCTTTCAAGCCATTCAAGAATATTTCTACCAAATTATCTTGTTCAATGCCTTTTAAGAATCCGCATATTTTTAAAATTGCTCTATGTAAATTTGTACAGTACCTGTTGTGTTAACCCAATCAAGATTTCAAAAGAATTTTTTAACATATTGGGTTGACCCTTTTTACCACTTCAACTTTGAAAGTTTCCCATATCGGGTTTGGGTCACAAGGTCACCACTGGAACTAGTTTAAGGTCTTTCCCTCTAAAGCAATCATCACAACTTGCATTCTTTCCTCTATTACCTCTTTCGAAAGGAAATACTGCTCCAACCTATTTATTTGATCAGCCATATGCTTCCTCTCCCGCAAAAAATAGGGATATCAAAGTTTCCTCCACCGTGACTGAGAGTTTGGTTGCCACTTCTTCCCCTTACCTTGTGCCAATTCTTTCTTCCATCGTGTGTGGGGCCCCATTGTTTGCTTGCCACATGATATTTTTTTCAATGACAACTGTGAGACCACTTATAAAATCTTCCAGTCTTTGAAAACACTCATGTTGTTCATTCTCAATTTCTCTGTCGTGGATGTCTTCTTGAAACATCCATTCTTGATTCCATCCTTGTGCTCACCATACCCTTCAAAATACACTACAGTGCCAAGATCGCAGCTCTGATACCTGATATCAGTGGGGATAGAACTGGTATTAGAATAGGAAAGAAAAGACACAATATTGAATTTTATTGCCCTCCTTAATTCCAGTCCCTGTGCCAATGTAGTAGGGGTAGAGTCAAGGAATACAAAGTATACAATACAATCTGAGGTCGAGAGAACCTCAGTCTCCAACCATCCTTCTACTTTTCTTTTCTCCCCTGTACTAACTCTCCTAGAACTATTTATAGTAGTTCAGATACAGCTGTACTAATTAGCATACCTTTTCCTTCTTTTATACACTATACCTTTTTCCTTCTTGTATACACTATACTGAATTTATCAGAATGTTGCCTAAAACTAAAACTTTAATCTGTGTATTCTGGGTTCTCAGTCAACAGGACAGTTCTTAACATAAGTGATTGTTTCTGCATACACTAATAGTAAGTAATCTAGTCTAGTGTCTATTCTATGCACAATATTTTTCGTAATGTTTCATCTTGATGGGCTGATGTCTCTAAGGTAATTCAGGTATTTGTTTTCCTGTTTATGGTCAAGTCAAGGATAACAAACCAGTAGCAAATATGTCACGCATATAGGTGTTAAACTGGTTGGGTTGTTAGACGATTATGCAAAAAGATGTTGAACTACCATAAAATAAGTACCACTTTGTAATGGAAGGAATCCTTACGTTCATATTCACTGCAACTACTGTCTGGTATAAACTCCAAACTCAGCTCAACTAAAGCAAATATCTGACTATTTTCCAGTAATATATTAGTTGGTTTGTTATGTAAAATGCTTCTTCTTTTGCTTTGCTTGCACATTACTTATTTTCATTGGAGGTATGACTGATATGATCTCCGAAACTCAGGCCAATTACTTATTTACCCTAATATTGAGGCTTGGTTCTTCAGTTTTAAGCTTGCACAATGTTATGAGACAAGGGAAAAATCAACTATAGTAGGGTTCAGTAGTGTTTTTGTAAGGTCCTTTTTGCTTTGTGCTTTTCTGTCATGACCTTGGCATAACAGTTTGTGGATCATCAATGCAGTGCATTGAAACACATGTGTACTAGCCCAGGGTACTAAGCTTTCAGAAATTATGTTAGAAGAGAATGTGAAATACGTGAGTGACCCTTTTTGTTTGGATGGTAGCTTATACTGTAAAATCTATCCCGTGTTCAGTTGGGTGTGTTTTGACTTTTCATTGCATTGTGTAAAATACACATGAGAAATGTTCTTGTACAAAACATATTTCAGGTTTCTAGCACATAGCTTGCTGAAAAATATTTTTATAATTTAAATTTTAACTTAAAAAATATTTTTATTTAAGATAAAAACTGCCCATTATCAGATAAAAATAAAAACTCCCCGTGTTTTAGGAATGCTATTTAACTAAATTTTTTTCTGTCTGTTGAGAGCTGTTGCGAGTTAATAAGTTCTGTATTTTATTCAGTTCAGTTCCTTATGTTTATTTGCTTCATGTTGTGGAATTTGAAGGAAGCACTTTCGTGGTAAAGTTTTCTCCTTTAAGTAGTGGTCAGCTCTTAGCAAATTAGAACAAAAAAAGTATAATAAAATTGTTAAGAAATAATGCATATTTCCTTTAATCAGAATTATGAAAAGGTGGAATAATCATACATACAAAGTTAATAACGGAGTTCAACCAATTATTTCTATATCTCCGTGTTGTTGTACACCGGAAGAGAAAATTTTAAGAATATGTGTGTACAACTTAACTTACAATTCAAAATAAATCCTCTCTTTTCTTTTTCTTTCTCCTTCCTGGAATGAGTAATAAAATTTGCATGATGATATTTATATATTATACAGTATAATCATTAGATTTTGCTTTCTAAATTTAAGCATTTCGAAAAGTTATTGGCTTTATCTTCCCTAACAAAAGAAGTATGCTCCCTACAAATTTATTTTGCATGACCAAGTCTAAGAGGATCCTACTTAAGACTAATCTCAATTTGTTTTCACAGATACACCAAATGTCAATGTATCTACTAGATTCTTATTTCCTAGAATTTGTCTCAATGTTAGTACCTCACACTCAAGCAAAGATCTAATGAAGCCATACTGAATATCAATGTGTCTTGTTTTATAATGAAATGTTGAATTCTTTGCAAAATGTACTGTACTTTGACTATTACTATGCAAAACATTCTTCTGTATAAATCTCAATTCTGTCAACAAATCTTGAAGCCATATAAACTCTTTAGTAATTTCTGTTAGTGCTACGTACTCAATCTTTTGTATTTGAGATGTTCAACTAACAACTAAAATGTAACCGGTTGTACTTTTTTTGTGATCAACTTCAGCTTCAAGTTTGCATCTACATAACCTTGTATTTTCAATTCTCCTTTACTATAGAAAAAACATTTCTTTGGTATGCCTCGTAATACCTCAAAATCCATTTATCTGATCTAATGAGTTTTACTTAAATTTGACACAATCTTGCTAATATCTCTAACTAATGTTTAGTCTTGTACAGACCATCATGCACATCAAACTTTCAATAGTTGAAGCATATAAAACCTTAACCATGAATTCTCTTTCTTCTTTGTTTAAGGCGATTGATCCGTAGATAACCAAAAATGATTAGTTAAAGGTGTGTTAACTGGTTTGACATCTCTCATGTTAAATCTGTGCAAAACATGGTTGATATATTTTGCTTGAGATAATTGCAAAATTCCTTTTTTGCTTATCTCGCATGATTTGCATTCCAAGGTTTCATGTCAAATTTTTTGACAATTGCATCTTCAGTTTTTTTTTATTTCACCCATATTTAAACATGTTACTCATATATCATCGAAATATTAACAAAGTAATATAACTAGATTTATATCTCTTGAAGAAACAACAGTGGTTAGCATTGCACTTCTAGAAACCTTCCTTATACATAAAACTTTCAAACATATTGTAACATTGTCATGGAGCTTGTTTCGAACTATACAATCTTTTCTTTAATCTGCATACCATATTTTTCTTTCCTTCTTATGAGAAACCTTCATTTTGACACATATAAATCTTCTCATCTAACTCTCTAACAAAAAATGGAGTTTTTACATGCAATTGCTCAAGGTAGAGAGCCCTTTATTGGCAATAATTAATTATTGAAAGGGTTGACTAATTACATTTAATAAAATCTCTTCTATTTTTTTTCATCTATTATATTAACATTAAGGTTTTTTTTATTTGTGAGTATTTAATTATTATAAGGATTAAATATGTTTTTCGTCTTGTACTATAGTACGAAATTGTTTTTTTTTTCATATTTTAAACTTTAGACCTCCTTGTAGTAAGAAAACTATTAAAATGAATTCTGATCAGTGTTTTTTTAACGTAACAAAAGAATTTCCAAGATAGACTATATAATATTATAATATCCACGTTAGCGTGAAATATTTTAATATTCTAGTCCACACTAAAAACTTGTTTGTCCAGTACAAAAAAAATTGACAATGACGTATTTTAATAGTTTTCTTACTATACATAAGGTCTAAAAATTTAGACAATTAAAAAAAGTCAATTTTACGTTTTACGGAAAACATAACCCCTATTGATATATCTAAAAGAAATTTATATTTTTTATTCAATCTCATATGTAACTCTTCATGTATCATTGTGTTATATTCTAAGATATAAAAGAAAAAGTAAATACGTATTTTAGTATATATATTGCGAATTATAAATTTAGCTTCCATACTAAAAATTTATTAAACAAGTTTTATTAGATTCAAATATAATTTACTCGGCTTCTATTATCATGGCACAAGTTTTTTAACATTGACTATAAATTCCGTAGTCATTCTTAATCAACCCCTCCATTTTTCGAAGAAGAGGTGAATCTTCATGTATTTCACAGCATCAGAGCTGCATATGCAGATGGCATCCAAATATAGAATTCTCCTATCTGCATAAAACCAGAACAAAACTCTTCAGTGGGCACTAAAAATTGAAAATACAGTTACCACCCGTGATCGTATGAGTAATCATAACATCTTTTTTTCCTAATGTGATAATCCAGTCATATCTTAACAATATATATTGTGGCCATAGTACATCTTTTAAGACTATTTCTTTTGAATATTTTCAAGGAAATTAATTTTGTAATTTATCCCATCTTAGTTGGTATGGGGCCTCTGACTTGGTGTCTCAACAAAATGACAATCTTAGAGTGGTTCACAAGCTAAATCCATAGTGCCCTAATTTTAGGTATCATAAATTTGTTGCAACCATGTTACCCTATTTCCCTTCACAACCTCGTTTTTCTCAAACTATGCCAATTTCATATTTCATTTTTCTGACTCTTTGTATCCTTACGGGAGCAGGTTGGCCATTACATCTTGCTTTTTAAACTTTTCAAAAACTTATACCATAAACTTGCATGATATTATTATATGCTAGCTGTTTTTAATAGTGTTGAAATATTTTTTATTTATTTATTCTTTATTTGTTGATAAAAAATGTTATTATCTTTAGCCCTAACCATTTTTAAAAAAGTTATGTGCTAACAAGATGTATCAGTTTCTCTTTTTGAGGGCATGGTGGTCCTGCACTTTTCTGCATTTTAGACAATTAGTTTGGTTTTGTACAAACTAAACTATATATAGGATGCATAGCTTTTCATAGTTTTTTATTTATTTATTGAGTTGTTATATTGTAGGGTTTTTGTGTGTGTGTGATTTGGAAGTTTATAGCCTCCTTTTATGTAGGGATTAAGCACCCTTCAAATATTTTCTTTAATTTAATTTATAATTTGACGATAAAAAAACTAACTACTTGTTGAATGAAATTTTCTTAATTACTAGTTTTTTAACTACTATAATTAGAATATTTGATTATTTGTAAAATTGAAAGATATATCTCTTATATATATAAATATCGAAATTTTTAATTTGACTATGAAACTAATCTGCATTACAACACATTTACAACTTGTCATCTTTTTTCAAGGATATATAATGCAAAATTCAACTTAATTCATAAATGATGATGAGGACTAAGTAGTTATACTGATTGGTCCTATTATTTTCTTTTAGTTACATATCAACTATCAACCAACTTTTTTAATGATTAATTGTTGTCAACAAAACTAACTATATTTTAGTGAAATTTCTTTCTCGATCCTATCTAATTATATTGAATTTGAAACACAAACAGTATTTAATCAAGTTTAATTATAGTCCAACCAAGTTGATTAGTTTGTGCATTTTCATTTGGCACTTTATTTTGTGTTGGTTAATGATTGCATGGTTGTTCTCCAATCAATTTCATTATCTGAATATGTTTCTAACTTTAGTAACGAAGAAGCTTTTCGGAAACAAGCTGGCATGTTCCATATTCAAATGGATTTGTTATGCGAAATGAATTGTTAATTATAGTATTAACCCTAATGTATGCGAATGATTGTTGAGCTGAATTAATTGTCCTCTTCTAGGGCTAATGGAAGGTGGGTCCCCTTGTAGCTTGTGTTTAGGATTATACCATTCCTTATGAAGGATTTGGTTTTGCATGAAACCACCAAAGAAGAATCCTTTTCGTTTTCTTTCTCAACAACTACTAAAATCAAATGTCCTTTTGCTGCTTATATCAGGCACTTTAAATTATACAATGGCTTATGCAATTATGTTTATTCTTAACCCTTTCCTACACTTTCACTCATATTCCTTATTGTTGGAGATCCCACATCGACTAGAGATTAAAGTATTTTATTGTATATAAGTGAGTGCAAACATTACCCCATAACAGATTTTTTGGGGTTGAGTTAAGTTAAAAATTCACTTTAGAAGGAATCACTGTATCCGAAGTATTGTTCGCTTTAAAGGTTGATATTTCCTTAATGCGAGAAGGAGTATATAAATGGTTTTTACCTCGACTCCGGAGCGATGTAAAACTATATTAATATACCATAACAGACTTTAATTTAATAATTAAAAAAAAAATATATGAATATAGAATAGGAAGCATAATTTATAGACATGTAAAATATAGAAAAATATAGAACCAAAAATATAATCAAGCCAAAATATAAAAGCCTCCTTAAAAAACACAAGCTATCACTCTATAAATATTATGGCACTGTTTGGCATCTTATAGGGTCATAGTTAATCCCTTAGTAGTTAAAAATGACCTAATTGAGTCCCTAATTTATTCCATTGAGAGGTAGTTTGTTCCTTCATTCCCTGCATTAATCAATTTTTAAGGGCCATTTTTATTTTATATCTGCCCATTTCCTGCAAGAATGTTGATTTCTTAAATCAATGAAATTTGCCTCAATTGTAACACAAAAAGATAAAAAAGAAAAAGAAAAAGTCACATGATTCTAGAAAGCAAAGTCCACCCTTTGTGATATAGTCCATCCATGCATAACAGCATTGTTGGTGGAGGAACATATTAACATTTTTTTTATTAATTAAAATTTATTAAAACACATTTTAATATTTTTTCCTCTAGATTAAAAAGAAGTGAATATTATCAATTTTTATAATTTTTAATTAATAAAAAAGCGTCAGAAAGATAATATTTTAAAAAAATTATAACTGACTCTTAAATTATTTTCCAACTAATATTTTGTTTACACACTAAACAAATTATAATATTTTCTTTATAATTTATGGTATATTTTTAACATTTTTGTGATAAACTTTTCAATAATTAAAACTTTCCAACTAATACTGTTGTGTATATTATGCTGATAAAAAAAAAAACTGTTGTGTATATTATTATTCTAAATTTTTAATGTATAAAAAATATCAATTAAAATAAATT
>Ga0123341_1003618_pt1 | contig 13301 bp, 10 predicted proteins | sample Turbeapinknodule_FD_89959 | JGI IMG/M metagenome (GOLD analysis project Ga0123341, IMG submission 89959) | Root nodule microbial communities of legume samples collected from Mexico - Turtle bean Mexico pink nodule | ecosystem: Host-associated > Plants > Roots > Nodule | place: Mexico: Nepantla... | reverse complement strand
ATATATATATATATATATATATATATATATATATAATTTATACCTATATATAAAGGAATTTTCCATTATAACCGTTTTTTTGTTACATAATTTTTTTTCGATTTTATCCTTATTTAATATATCTCATTAGTGAAGTATTTTATCATTTCATATAAATTACCTAAAAAAATAAAATCATATTTTTAAAATTAATATTAATGTACAATTTTTATATGATTCTCATTCTTCCCTTAATTCCTTATTTTAAGACAACAACCGGAAGAAAGTGAGAGCATACTTTCACACATTTCCACACCAAATCTCACATATCAAATAAAATAATCTTCATTTTGCACTCCATTTTTTGTTTTTCAATTTGCGTCTGTGTTTTTGCTAGTTATAATAATAATAATAATAATTTACCTTTTTAATATATATAAGTTATCCCTTAATAAATAAAATGTAGATGTTTAAGTCAATACAATTTATTACCTTATAGTATATTTTATTTTATATCCAAATTAAAACATTTTATATCTAATTTTATCATTGTATAAAATTATTCATCCAAGTTGATAAAAAAAATATTTCAAATTATGATGAGTCGTGATATAACTAAAGGATGACCCAAGGAGAATTGAAAAAAAATAAAAAATAGTTATACTTCATTCAAGATGAAAGCTACCTGTAAGTCATAACAATTATCCTTCTTCTTCAAATAAGGATTACGGCTAGCACAATTTTTCAAATCATTTTGTTCTTCATTAGAATCTAATGAATATAAAGTGTTATAAAAGATTCTATTCGGTTTTAAAATTTTCGGTTAAATTTAATTTTGATTCAGCGTTAGGTTAGTTTTGTTCTTTAGAGTTTTTGGTATGAAGCCCATTGACGATATATATCTTTTAAACTTTTTATTTGATTTTTGTTTTCCACCAAAATGCTCCGACCTTCATACATAAGAGAATCTAAACTTGATTTATAGACTAAAAGTAAAGTAACATATGAAGAGATTAAGATGAAGGGAAAAGTGAGTGATAAAGAGAAGAACATTGAACATTTATTATGATTTATGGTGAAGAGTAAATGAAAGTGAGAAGTTCACCTTTCTGCAATTGTAACATCAAAATCATAGAAGGATCCTCTCCCACTGCTAAACTTCTTCATTGCATTCAACGACGGAGCTTCCACCGTCTTCTCTTCCAAAACCTTATGCACAATTTTCTTCCACTCACCAACAGAGTCAATGATTTTTGTTGGATCCTTCTGGGCATGGGACTGGGCCTGGGCCTTCTTCTGTTTCCGGGCCCTCCTCTTTTTTTTCCCCTGAACTTGGCCCATGCAGGAGACTTTGGGAGAAGTGGGCTCTCTGGCGCTAAAGCTCTCGCCTCTGCGCTTCCTGCGGACTTCCCTGGGAATTATGGAAACCATTCTTGCAGGTGATCGACAAGGACTAGGAGTTGGGTTCTGAAACGCTACTACTAAAGTTGCAGGTTGTTTTCTCAGAAACTTTACCAAATTGCTTCTCATTTGAGACAGTTTCTCCATCATGATCATATGCTACACACACACATACAGAGAGGACGTGTGTAAGGGGTGATTACGGTTATAATAGGGGCGATTAGAAAAGTATTTTGGTTGACATTGATATGGTGCGTGGTGTGGTTTGGGTTGCTTTTGGTGTGGGAGAAAAGTTTTGTTGCGATATGCTTAAGTTGCCGGCACATTATAAAATTATATGAAGATTGGATTTGGTCGTGGTTTCTTAGATTGGTGCGTCATTCTGACACTGACGATTGAGTATCATTATTTGTTGCTTCTGTTCTTGCTTTCTTGTCTTTTCAGAAGTCTGTATAGTTCGGTTCTGATGTAAGAATACATGTGTTGGAGTAAGCTCAGAACTAATTTTAGTTACTGATGAAAGTCATATCAATTACTAATCCTCTCTATCTGAAAGTCACAGCATTTTACACACCATCATGTTACAATGTAAGGTAATCCGTTTAAAGAGAATGCGCAAGACTAGTATCTATGGAAATATGTAATTGGACCAAATATTTTAAGATCGTCACAATGAAATATAAGAGTAAACAGTAGAGTAAGGAGAAAGTTAAGAGTTAGGTTTGACGCTATGCCGCAATTAACTATTCCTTAGCCGGTTTTCGACTCTTTAATGATGAATAAATTAAGTTTCAACGAATTAAACATATAAAGCAAGTTTCAAAGATTCCATTATTCAAGGAGGATAAATGAAAACAACAAATCGTTGAATAAGAATATTATGTTATCTGGAGAATATGACAAACGTGTACCTCTTCTGCAAGCAGCTTCCTGATGCAGAATCAATGTTTTCCAACTCTTTTTTATAACCATGCACTAAATTTAATGAGGTTTATTCCAGATTACTAAGAAAATTAATTGGATGAATTCCTTTGATATTAAGTTTAACAAAACAATTAAAAAAATATCTTGTAGATTGTAGTTCTAGTTTTTTTTTATAAAATTATTAAAATGTTCAATTTACATAATGAGAAAACATTTTCATAGCAAGAAAAAGATTTTAAAAATATAAGATAAGACGGAGATATATTCGTATTTTCAATACAAAAATTTATAAAATTATACTATAACCTTAAAATAACCTACAGTCATACCCGAATCCAAACACAAATGAAATAACCTTAATAGAAGCATGGCATATCTAAATTTTTTTTAAGATAAACCAAAATGTATCATTATTTTAAAAAAGTAGATCTGAATATCCTTTGTTTCAACATTCGTTCCGATATACCATACACTTTTTACAAATAAATATTTTACAGCTTCTATATCATCCTCAACTTTTCGTGCACGTGTTGAATAAATGCATATAGAGGATGAACAATCACAGTTCACAACCCATTCCTCAAAGAATGTTCAAAACTATTAAAGCAGAATTTGAATTCATAGTTCGACACTTCGATGCACTGTTCCAAAGTTATTGTCAACAGCGACTCATGGTATAGAGGATTAACACAATGCAAACAAATAGACCTCGAACATCTCAATGTCTGATCCCTGCAGAACTCAAGTCCTCCTCTGTCCAGCCTCAAGTTGTCCTGAACATTTTACCGGACATAGGTATTTTTTCAGCAAGGCTTCGATTCAAACTTCGAAGAGAATATGTTTTCACATATGCACAACACTTCGATGAAAAATGTCAAATACATATCGCTTCTTTACAGCATCCCTAGTTATCTATATAGTCTAAAATCTAGTTATCTATATAGTCTAAAATCTAAATCATCTTTCCCCACTCCAAAATTAACAACAATTGTTTCCTTTAGTTAGGGGATTTCTAGAAATATGATTATTAAAAACCTTTTGTTCACCTTTCCAATTGACGGACATCAATTGCAAATCTTCCTGACTCTTTGACAAATCCCGTTTTCAATATTTTGAACCAAAAGAACAGGAAATTGAAAAAACAAGAATTTTTACAGTTCACGCCTCTAGTTGAAGAATTTCTGGACTATTTATATTGTAGATTCTCCATTTAATAAGATAAAAAAAATTTAAGCCAATATGTCTCGGCTTCAGCAAAGCTGTTAGTTTACCTCAGCGAGTGCCTCTATCATCCTTGTCACTAGTTTGCGGAGTGTACTGGCTGGTTGACGATGGTGAGTAACCAGGTTGACTTGGTGAGTAACCCGTACTGGGACTGCAAATGATCAAACGGAAAAATAAAAAAAGCAGACCGTGCTCAGGAATATGGCTTACGTACAATTTAGTTAAAGAATTATCTGTGTACATATGCATACCTAAATGGGGGTGAACTTGGGCTATAGTCTGGGCTCACACCAGAATTATATGGGCTAGAAAAAAGAAAGAATGAGCAAGTCACATAAATAGGCCTCTAAAGTCCAATGATATAAACAAAATCTCGAATGCTGCCACTGTTCCTATCACGGACAAGAGATAAACTGTTTAAACGCTTTACAGGACAATAAATGAACTTAACTTACCTGCTGGGACTGTATGTTGGGCTTGTTGGAGAATAAGATGGAGATGTCGGAGAATATGAAGGGGACGTGGGGCTGGAAAATGAAACATTAGACATATGCTTGGAGTAAAAAATTAACAAAAACTAAATGTGCAGCCAAACTCAAGTTTTTGACTAAAAACACAGGGGGACTCTGTTTGAACTTTTAAGGTTCTGTATTCAATATAAAAAATACATATTTAAGAAGTTCAGAGGATTACTCACCTGTAGTTTGGGGATGTGGGACTATATGGACTTGATGGAGACAATCTTGGACTGCTTGGAGAATATGCTAACGAAGGACTATACTTTGCTGACTGTAGATTGTAACTTGGGGAAGTAGGACTATACGTTGGGGATGTTGGGCTATATGAGGGTGACGTAGGGCTGTATCCAGGTGACGTGGGGCTGTAGGCAGGGGATGTAGGGCTATATGATGGGGAGGTCGGGCTGTAAGAGGGTGATGTGGGGCTGTAGGAAGGTGAAGTAGGACTATATGAAGGTGATGTAGGACTGTAGGAAGGTGAAGTCGGACTATAAGCAGGTGAAGTGGGGCTATAGGCAGGTGAAGTGGGGCTGTATGCAGGTGAAGTGGGGCTGTAGCTGGGAGATGTGGGGCTATAACTGGGTGATGTGGGGCTGTAGCTGGGTGACGTGGGGCTATAGCTGGGTGATGTGGGAGAGTAGGATGGACTGGTAGGCGAATAAGCCGGACTTGTAGGACTATATCCTGGAGAACTAGGGCTATATGTCGGAGAGGTCGGACTGTAACCTGGTGATGTAGGGCTGTAGCCCGGAGATGTGGGACTGTACCCAGGTGATGTGGGGCTGTACCCAGGCGATGATGGACTATAGCCTGGGGATGATGGACTGTACCCAGGAGATGAGGTGGGAGAAAATGCCATCCCACCAACATAAGGTGAAAATTGGGCATCCGATGTAGGAGACAGACGCAAATTTGGACTCAACAAATAACTAGGAGACATCAAGCCTTCATGATATGGAGTTCCAGATATTGGGGAGCGAGCAGGAGTCATGCCAAAATCAAGACCATCCATATAACTAGGCAGTTGGAGCTCAATGGCATTCTTCAGCATCTCATCATTAAGATACAATGCGCATTCACCTGTGCCGATGGGGGCAAGCTGACCTAACATAATGTTTTCAGTGACACCCCTTAAGTGATCAGTCTCAGCATATACTGCAGCATCAAGCAGAATATCAACTGTCTCTTCAAATGAGCATCTCATCATTGGCCCAGTATCATTTCGGTTGATACCATGACGTGTAATGGCCATCAAATGCCCCCGATAAGTCATGGTATCACAAAGAATAGCCAAATGCCTGTAATTGACATAAGAACCATCAAAAGAAATGACAACTCGCAATTCATCCAAAAGAGCTCGCCGAACTGCCTCAATACCAAGAACTTCAATAACTTCAATTAAGTGGTTGCTTGTGGTCCTGGTTGCATCAACATCTTCATGGCACATCACAGCTAGAAGGTTGACACCTTCTGTATCAAGCATCCATTCCTCATTAGGCTTAAAACCTTCACTCTCATCAAACTTCTGAACTTTAGTATTCTTTATAAAAACCTTGTTGATGTCTGGGATACCACGTAAGGTCATTTCAGTCAGCATGTTGCTTTCTATTTTCTTTAAGAAAACATCATCTTCAGCAGATTCGTCCTGAATCTCACCCTTGGGTGCTTCATCATTCATAATACGGATACGAAGTATAAGTTTTTCAGCATTATCATCATTAAATATACAAGTCAAATCATCATCAAATTCAAGGTTAATCTTCTCTGCAATGTCAGCCATACTCAACTTCTTATCCACCATCATTTCGCGATTCAACTCTATGCGAAGCAACCAAGGTGAGATCTTTTCAAGGGCAACTTCTTCATCTGGCATTTCATAGTAGGACTTCACAAAATCAACATCCTCGTCAATTATTGTACTCATCGGTTCCGGATCATACCACACCTCTGTAGCTTGAGTCACACTCCTTAGAGTGGTATATTCTAAAGCACACTGCACACTCTTGGCTCTCTCTTTAGTTTTACCAACATCAGGATTTAAGTACACAGACAAAGAAGGTGTTTTAATTCTTTTTGCCACATTAATGATTTCCCTTAACCTAGGAACACCAAGGGTAACATTCTTTGCACTGACACCAGCATAATGGAAAGTATTGAGAGTCATCTGAGTAGCAGGTTCACCAATTGATTGGGCAGCCACACAACCAATCATTTCTCCAGAGGCTACAAGTGACTGCAAGAACCTTGATTCTATTTCTCCCACTACCCACTCAAATGCCTCACGAGAAAGCCTATATTCCTCCAAGACCCTTTTACTAGCGAAAGTGCTGCGGAGAAGAATGTTAAACAGGAGAGTAGCATTCTTTTGAGCTTCTTGACTCAAAAGATCTTCACCAGGAACAACCCTAAGCCGCTCCTGCAGCTTATCAATGGCTTCCACAATTTCCATTGGATGCATATCAGAAGGCCTTCGGAAATCAACCTTAAACGTCTTCTGAGCATTCCATATAAGCCTCTTCAAGTTAACAGGTAGTGGGAGAGAACTATCACCAGTAGTGGCTATCTCAGTTGCAAGTTGATATCTATCAGCTTCAAGTTTCTGGACCTCAGCTTCAAACACATTTCGAAATTCTCTGATGGTTTTTAAGTCTTCTACCGGCTCTTCAAGCATGTAGGTAGGCTTCCAGTTTTCATCATCAAATTCATACCTAAACACCCTATCAAATTCTGTCTTTTTCATTTTAAGGGAATCTAGCTTCTGTGTTTCAATCCAAACGGCGTCCATACCATCTTCCCCATAAAGAAACTGTATGACGTCTCCCAAAGAATTTCTAACTGTCCCATCATATTTAACCATGATGTCTTCCATAGCCTTCACCAGTCGCCTCTGGATGTACCCAGTTTCAGAGGTCTTCACGGCAGTATCAATAAGACCTTCCCTACCACCCATGGCATGAAAAAAGAATTCTTGAGGTGTCAGTCCACGCAGATATGAGTTTTCCACAAAGCCACGACTTTCAGGCCCATAATCATCTTTTGTGAAGTGAGGCAATGTCCTGTCGATGAACCCATATGGAATTCGTTTACCCTCAACGTTCTGTTGGCCCACACAAGCAGTCATTTGAGATATGTTGATAAAACTTCCTTTGGATCCAGCCGTCACCATTGCTTTCAGATTGTTGCTCTCAGATAAACTTTTCTGAGCACTATTTCCAGCATCATCACGAGCTCTATTTAGAGTCTGAAATTACCAAATATGGAAGTTTGTCATATTTACCCAAAAGAAAATTTTAATATTATAACATAAAAAACAGTCCAAATTAAGTACCTGATTCACTCTGTTTTCAAATGAATCCATCATTGTCCGACCAGGCTCAGCCTCCAACTTTTTCTCTTGAGCATCCCTGATAAGTTGTTTCACTTTCTCCTTAGCTGCTGATATAGTCTGATTTATGGTTTCCATAGTGGAAGCATCAGCAATTGTATCACCAATTCCAATGCTAAAAGCATTTTGCAAAAGCCAGTAGTTTACAAGCCACTGAGTATGACCAAGAAATTTCCGAGCTGCATCAGGGCCAACCTCTTCCCTGTTTCAAGTAGACATTCAGTGATGTAAACATAGAAAAAAAGAACCTATTGAAGCAGTTTCCAGAGCAATAAAGTCACTTAGAGTTGGAGTTTAGATCAATACAAAGAACCTCTCTCCTGAAGCTGTAAAGGTAGATTGATCATTACATAACCCAATTTATCTAGTAAGCAATGTTATCAACAGTGGAAAATGGCTATGGTGGTGAGCCAAAAATCTGCCATATAAATTTTACAGTTGGCGCGGCAGCCTATGGCATCATGTAGACAAATTATACACATGCACACTAATAACAAATGACAAATATATTAAAAAAAAGCATAATTTGAAAACAAATTTAATAATATTTATAAAGTTCTCATGCTAAGCTGCATACCAAATAACGTGGATGAGACTTCCGGTAGATGTTCCAAGTGTCTTTTTGCAAAGTGTTCCAGTAAGTAGTTCACCTTTTTCAATTCTCACCATGGTATCCCCAGGGGTTATGGATCCCCTTTCACTCTCACTGTGCCAACTAGAGTATCTAATTAGATTTATAGGCTTAGGAATGATGAGATTGAAAACTTGTTTCCCTGTCCACAATGGTTCTGGCTTCAATATTGTAGGAGTAGGAACTTTCCCATCAAAATCTTCCCACCACATCAGTGTGTTCATAAAAACATCCTAGTTAAAGAAAAAAGAAAGTTCTGATCAGATTATATATAGAGCCTGTACAACAACCATAAGGCTGAAATAAACTGCAACAGCAGAAAAATTCACTTCGTATAACCTTTGAGATAAAAGTATCTCTCTTGGTGATTTTTCTGCATCCTAAAAGTGTATCTTGGACAATTCCCATCACTGGCCTGTTTGACTGTGGTGACACAATGCATTTAGGCACCATCATCAGCTCCAAAACCTCAGCTCTAGTTTCAAAAGACTGAGGAACATGCATATTCATTTCATCCCCATCAAAATCAGCATTATATGGTGAAGTTACAGACAAGTTAAGCCGGAATGTAGAATATGGCATGATTTTGATTCTATGCCCCATGATGGACATTTTATGAAGACTAGGCTGACGATTGAAGAGAACAAAGTCTCCATCATTCAAATGACGCTCAACCTAAAACCAAAACATTAAGAACTATTAGAAGGCAGTAAGAGAAAACCAAAAAGAATAATATCATCACTGTTCAAAAGCAGTACCTTGTAGCCAAGCTCCAAATGGTGATCACTACTTTTCTTTAAATATCTGAGATCAAGCCTTTGCCCATCATCACGAATGATGTACTTGGCACCAGTTTTTCCAGGTGGAGGATGAGGTCCGTACTCAACAAGTTCCTTCAACCTGATTTTTTTAATTTCAAATGTTTTCTGTTAAAAATGGAAGAGAATGCACCAATTTCAACAGGAAATACACATCGAAATACAACCTTTCAATGTTGTATGGAGTCACGGTCTCTGGGTATGTTAGATTCAACGCAATACTCCATGGTACTCCCAATTGATCAATGTTGATTGTTGGATCAGGTGTAATGACTGTTCGAGCAGAAAAATCGACTCTTTTACCCATCAAGTTACCTCTAATCCGTCCTTCTTTTGCCTTGAGCCTGCTACATATTGATTTGATAGGCCTTCCGGATCTTTGAGTAGCCTGCAAAATATATAGTAATTACTCAATACTTTATCAAAAAAATAAAAAATCAATGAAGGTTAAATGAAGTAAATTATATATCCATATTAAATGCTAAATTCATATAATACCCTTGGCAGTCCAGGCAACTCATTATCAAAATATGTTGCTATGTGGAACTGCAATAGCTGAGCAAACTCAGAAATAATATGTGCAGGAGACCCGTTCCTCTCCTGTCTCTTAAGATTCTCATTGTGCCTGATGATCATGGCCAGCTGATGAGTCAAATCATCCTACAAATAAGGTAGACCCAAAAAAGTCAGCATGTAACAGGATTAAAAGTTCTACCCAAATGATATCAGTCAAATTGATCAGAGAAAATTATAATTAAACAAGATACGCTTGAAAAAATTGTAATAACCAAGAACACATAAAACACTTGCCTCACTCCTGGAGGATGTGTCCATCATTACAGAAGGTCTCACAGGTGGAGGAGGAATTGGAAGAACTTGTAAAATCATCCAATCAGGGCGGGCATACTTAGGATTCAAGCCCAGCAACTGACAGTCCTCGTCGCTTATCCTTTTCAGAACACCAAGAACCTTCAACAGATATAACAAGTCACCAACTACATCAAATCCTGTAGCAGTGATCGTAAAAGTGCTCATGCTAAATATCCAGAATTAAGAACATTTACCCTTTCTGCAGAAAGAGTTTGTTTCCTCTCTACAGGTTCAGGAAGCTGTTCTTGGTCATCACTTTTCTTTCTTTGAGCTTTGTACTCTGCAATAATTTTCATCCCTTCAATCGTAATCTTCGGTTGCTGAGCACCACAGCCACCACGACTCTTTTTAACTGGCTCATCAGTATCTTGTCCAGGAATATCAATCTCATCTCCCCCTTCACACTTGCTTTTGTTTTTGCAAGCATCCAGAATCTTTTTCAGCCTGTTCTTGGGATTCCTGATTCTTAAAGCTTGCTTAAATTTGTGATCATTCTGCATAAAAGGCAATCAACTTAAAAAAACATTTCATTTCACTCTCCTACACTTACAACATAGAAGATTAAACAAGAATAGAGACAACAAATCCCACTCTCCTTCCTTCTACTTAACCGACACAAACTCCAATTGACCACAAATCACAACCAATGGAACTCCGACTCTCCAATTTTCTCATTTCCCCCCGACCTAAATAGCTAATCAAGTCAGCACTATGCAAAGTCCACTTGCAAAAATACCTCGTCAGCTAGAATTTTAGAGCAGTTGAAGCAAACACAACGCATTATAGTCAACACTGTCTTCAAAAACCCAATGTGAAACATTGGCTTGGCAAGCTCCAAGTGACCAAAATGGCCAGGACATTCAGCCATACTCGCCGTGCAAGTCTCACACTTGAGTTTTCTGTCAATAGTTCCAAGTCGAGGGTCACTCAATCCTGCAACCTTGGGCTTCCCTCTCTCCGTCGTCTCACCATGCTCAATTTGCACCACAGACATTTGCCTCTGAAAAACACGCACAAAAACAATCAACAACTTCATAGCACCAAAAATTTGGAAAGAAACACTCGAATCCTTTTTTATTCGAGAAAATTCGACACAGAGTGAAAACATTAGATAGGAGCTTAGGGAAAATTACGATCTCATCGGGACTGAGTATTCCAAACTGAACCATGCGGACTTTGGCGACCTCCGCCGGAGAGAACGGAAATCGAATATCCATGACAGGGGTTAGAGGAAAGGATTTCTGCTCGCCGCAAAGATTAACGCAATAGCTCTCGAGTTAGAGGAGTGGATTTCTGCTATTTGATAGGATTTCTGCAAACCCTAGTCTCTATTTTTCAATCTTAGAAGGAAGTAAGGGATTATGTAATTTTTTTTTTTTCCGTTCGTCTTCTGAAGTAGTTAGGGGTCTCGCAAGCCCTAAAACTTGGAACAAAGTAAGAGAATGTGTTCATTTGTTCATTGGTTTTCTTATATACCAGGGAAACACAAGTCACTATGCGCTTGTCCACTCTTCTTTTACCATCAAAAAATACATATTATTACTATAATGATCGATAAAAAAATATTACTAAATATTATAAAAAGTTATAAAAATAAGATTTATCGCTCATGGTAAAACTAATTGTATTTAAGAAGATTAAAAAACAATAATATATATTTAAAATATAAAAGATGTAAGAAAATATGTATAGTAAACAATTTCTTTATTGAATTGATTAGTGGTCGCCCAAGTCCTAAGCTTTATATTTTAATCTTAAGACAAGGTAAACAATCACATACCCAATTAACCATGTGGTCTAATATTTTATGTATTTTTTTTAAAAATATTAGTAAAAAAGAAAACTTATCTATTTTAAAAAAATAATGTTAGTAGTTACATAAAAATTAATTGTTATATTATTAAAATATAATTAATTTGCAATGTATTGTGCTTATAAAGTGTGTCTATTTACTTAAGAGTATTTATATTTATTTATTTTTAATTTTAAAATATAATTAAAGATAAAATATAAAATATTATATACCTTATACTCTATTTTTCAGTCTTAAAAGGATAATCTAATGCCACTTGATTTTTTTAGATGATGGAAGTTTTTATCTATGTCACATTTTTTGCCCAAACCAATAAATGCAGTTTCATGGAAAGTTATACTAGACCGAAAAAGAGAATTAGCACACCTAAAGTTCCAATAAAAGACACAATTTCATTGGACATATTTGGTATGTCTTTTCTTTTCTACATTTAAATCTCAAATTTTTTGAATCACATTGAAGAAACCATGACAGCCATTTTTATTTTTATTTTCATATGGCTTAACCAATTACTTCACTAGCCACAACTCAGGTCCAAGTTGTTGGTAATCCTTTGACCAAAAGCTAATTACTAGTGTATTCATTTAAAAATTTAAATTTCTTATGAGATTTTTTTTTCTTCATAAAGACAGACATATATGCAATGTTTTTAGTCAAAGTTTTATAACATAGAATTTAATTATTGCAATCCATGTTTGTAGCCAAACACATTAGATGTGGTTCTTTGGAAACATAGCACATAGAGAAAAATCACCCTTGCCTAGAGTTTTCAAATAAGACAGATTATAGTATCCCTAGGAGTTGTTTATAAATAAAAACTTTATTTCAATATAAATCTCACACATGTTGCTTAAGATTGAAACCAGATATTAGATATGTTTGGTGTCATTTTTCTTTTCTGTCTCATGAGAATGTTCCTATCTTCCTATAATTTAAATACATTTTTTTAATATAGTGCAATATTGTACTTGTCCTAAAATTTCCATATGCTGGAAGAGGTGCAAAACTTGTCAGCAACCAATTTTCTTTGTTGGTCAAAAGTTGTGTTGTTTATGGGCTTCATCTGTTGTTTAGATACATGTTTAGCTCATCTTTGAGGCTGCTTAAACAACTTGATTAGCTCTATGTTCTGAATCTTTGTCCAGATTAAAGGTCAAGTGGAGTTAAACCATCCTGAACAAACAACCAGAGAAAATGCAATCCAAAATCAACATAAAATAAATTACCAAAATTAAGCAGCAAGACAAATAAAAATATGTAATAACTGAAACAAAGTTGCATGAAACACAGGATTTGGAAGAGACATTGAGCAGAAATTAACAATTCATCAGTTAAGGTAACAACAACACAATTAGTCATGACTTATCTTGCTTAGGTTGAGGGATCAATGTCATAGAGATTTAATCAATGTCATAGAGATAACACAACTTTTTGTTACTTTTGATTATCTAACACAACCAATCCTCTCTGATTCAGACTTTGAGCTGGATATATAAGTTTACCAACAAAAGATGATAATAGTACCAATGACCCTTTTGAAGCTTCTACATTCAGCTAAATTTATGCAAGATACCAAGGTTTTTTTATCTTTATTCAAAAATTGAAAGTTATTTTTGTTAAGATCTATTATTAAAAATATTAATTTTAATGTGGGTAGATGGGCATATATAATCTTTTAGATCTTTATAATTAATATATATAAATTATGATTTGGTGATTAATCATAAAAGTCCTATAT
>Ga0123341_1003617_pt1 | contig 13302 bp, 3 predicted proteins | sample Turbeapinknodule_FD_89959 | JGI IMG/M metagenome (GOLD analysis project Ga0123341, IMG submission 89959) | Root nodule microbial communities of legume samples collected from Mexico - Turtle bean Mexico pink nodule | ecosystem: Host-associated > Plants > Roots > Nodule | place: Mexico: Nepantla... | reverse complement strand
TCTATATATTTATTAAATTTTTGATATTATAGACCTTGATTCTAAGCATCTTGACGTTCGGCCTTTACAAAATTTGAATTAAAACCTGAATGCATCTATGTTGAGATATTAAGAACTTCAAGTAAATATATTTGTTTTTTCTTCTTTTTTTCACTATCAGTCCTCTAAAATAGACATTTTCCTTTAGAGAGTTAGATTAAAGGTATTTTAATTTTCTTTTGCTTATATTTTTGTTATTAAAAAGTATCTACAAATATATTTTAAAGTTTTTATTCATAGAGTCCCATTAATATTCACAAATGGAAGTGTTCACCAAAATTAAAATAAATTGTGACATGTTGATATTGAAAATATGTTTTGACAAACTTTTTTATAAATATTTAAGAAACAATAAGAAAAAAGTAAAATAAATTCTTCCATAACATTAAATTAGCTTATTCTCAAATTATAAAATAAAATTTAAATTACTTTAAATTAACTTATACACAAATTATAAAATAAATTTTAAAAAAACTATGGGATAGGATCTTTATAGTTTAGTTTATATTGAAATATATTTCTACTTATAAATAAAAAATTATTTATTTACTTTATTTTACTCTTGTAAAAGGTTTGAGAAATTTATCTAATAGCTTAAAGAGTATAGTTAAGGATATCCTAAGAAAAATACCTATATTTCAAATGTAAGCATCATTTTGTTCTTTACGCATTGTTTGGTTTTGTTGTTCAATTGTTCATGCGGATGGAAAGACGAGTGAGCTACACATTTGTATCAACTGAATGTCGCTAATTTTGAGTGAGGAATGACAAAGTTCATGATTTTTTTTCCTCATTCAAGTAAAGAGAAAATATGGAAAAGTCACGTTGACACATGTGCATTGTCTCTAATGCCTTTAACGTCGTCCATTGAAGTTGGACAATTTTTTAAAACAAATGTAAAAAAGATTATCAAATATAATATAAAGTTTTTTATAAAAGATATATATTTTTTGAAAAAACTTGTGTGGGTTTTTTTTTATTGAGAAGACCACAAATAAAAGTTGTGTATATCAATTAAAAGATGAAGTCAAACCAAAACATTTTTCATTAAAACGTGATAGGACCTTGATTATGGTGGGTTTAGTAAATGTGAAGTCTAATTACGTATATTTTAACATTAATCTCGTGCAATAAATTAAACTTCAAAAAATTACAAAAATTAGTAAGAAAATTCTAAATCCAAAAAACTACACGTTTATTTTAAAGTAACAAATACTTCAAGAATCTACCTATAAAATAATACATGTACATCAAATTATAGGAAAAAGAGTACTCAAAGGTGAAATTAATTAAAAATGATAAATTAAAACATTCATGTTTAAAAAGTTCACTTCATTGTAATTTATAATTTTTTTTTAAAAAGGTAGATAATTAAGAATATCAAAAGTCAATAAAATAAAATTATAAATATGTATACAAAAACATGAGTCATTAATATTTTTTTCAGTTATTTTTTACTTAGGTATTGTTTGCACTACTTTTGTTAAACCAAGAAAATATAATTTAAACAATCTTATATCAATCGATTGTTTAAAACAATCTAGTGTTTATAAATAAAGATAGTCCAGAAAATTCTTGGTTATGATCATAACAAATCATGAGTAGTTTTCATGAACTAATATCTTTATCTTAAAGGGTGTTCATGAGAAAAGACTACATGACTATCATGTGATAAGAAGTTCAAACATAATTAAGTGTGACGTTCATCAAAATATTATACAACAAAAGATAAGAGGTTAAATACAAAACTATATAACAAGACACGTATTCAATTTGAATTAGTAAAATCGTCAAAAGAAGCAACTAACACATTGACTCAAAAATTCCAATAAAGACAGGAACACTACAGTGAAATAAAAAGTAAATTATAGAAAAGATGTTGAATAGAGCTTGAAAACTACTTCAAATTTTTTTTCTTCATAATAAGTAGTTCATTAGACACTTTAAAGAGGTTGTATAATAGTTTGAAAAGGTTCCCAAATATTTCAACAAAAACATTTATGACAACCAAACAATAGCTTGTGCGAGAGTCATAAAAACAATAATGTAAGACTTTCTAATTTTAAGTTGGTTCACCCTAACTTAGACTATGTATAGTTTTCTTTGGCAACTTGTAAAGGGCTCCAATTATGAAGGGGCTCCAGTTATGAATATGATTACAAATATTTTTACACCTCACTTGAGCACACAAAGTTACTCCTGGATATCCTTTTGTCTTCTTCCCCTGAGATAAAACATGAGTACACAATGCCAACTCTTGAGTGAGTACACAATATCACTCTTGATAATAGAACAAATGTTGTTTTTAAAAGTTACAAAGAAACTCTCATAGGAAGGATACAAATATAATCACTCCTTATTCTAAAGACTAACTTCACATAATGAAGGATTTATAAAAAAAGGTACCTTATCTCTTAAATATGTCTATTTGATGATCCTTTATCTAAACACTTCAAAGCTTTTGATTCTTTTGTATTGTGGAATAAGCCGAACAAATTCACTATAGAATTATCTACCAACAAAAATGTTAATAGGATAATAGAGATGAGAAGTGAAGTGTTAATGAACTTCCATCTACATCCATGACAAAATTCATTATGCTTAGAGAAAGTTTCTCTCTTAGTGAACTCTTGAAACTCTCACAATTTTATGTCTTTATCGTTGAATTCAATCTCCAATAACTAGATTAAATCCAAGCAATGAAAGAACTTGTTGCCTGACAAAATCTTCAAAATCATATAAGAGGGATTATGATTTCTTGAGACCTTCATCACCTTTATAGATCCTCAAGAAATATCCTCTCTTACAAAGTGAAACTTGATATTTGTGTTTCGTTCTTCATGGTAAACTTAATTCTTGGATAAACCATTGTTTACATCACAGAACCAATAATGTTTGTATATGGAATACCTTCCATATGCTTGTAGTGTGAAACAAAAGGTGTGGAAATAGGATTCAAGTTTGTCGTTCCAAATGTGTCAAAGATGTTTTTGAGATAAATCTTTTGAGACACATATATATGCTAAAAAGATAGTCCAAGTTCAAGAGGGAGGGGGGTTTGAATTGAACTTTCAAAATTCTCTTAAAAAAAAGCTTAGAATAAAATTCTTAGAATAATCAACCGATTAAAATATTTCCATAACGCAAATCAACATGTTAAAAATTTAATTTTAGTTCAAAAACAAAAAAAAAATAATCAATTAAATTTCACCAGATAAAAATTCAACTTGTTAAAATTTAAATTAACCAAGAACTATTCAAGATTAAAATGCAAAAATTGGAATATAGAGAGATAGAAGATCACACAATGACTTTTACACTGATTTACTCTCCCACAAGAGCAACATCTAGTTTCACAGCCACAACAACTGAGATTTAACTAAACACAAATCTTTACTATATAAACTACAAGAATATAACTCTTCAACCCTACAAAAGTATTTTACCCACAAGTAATACACAATTACCTTAAAAAAATTAGAAACCCTATATAATCAGCATTACAAAAGTGAGAAGAATTACAACACTTGAGTTTACAACATGAACACGTTCTAAAATTTAGAAATCCTTCTTCAAACAAGACTATATGATCTAATATTTTCAAAAAAAGTGTTTTAAGAAACTAGTTTTTTGCATATAAATATTTCTCTCACAAAGTAGTAATAATTCACTCAAAATTTTTTAAAAATTACCCAAAAAAACATAAAAAAAAATACAATTTTATGAAAAACTGAGCTATCAGTTTTAATAGATTAAAAATTCTATTTAATCTATTGATTTCACTGAAAACAATGGATTAGTCTCCTTAATTTTTATAGAGGCAAAGTATTTACTAATTTCTTTCATTAAATTTTAAAAATATATGCACTATACATACTTTGTAATTATTTTGTATTAAATTTTAAAAATAAACTATATTAGACAACACCTTTTTCTTTTTCTTTGTTGACTTTTAAAAGTAAAAATATGTACTTCACCTCAGAAACACAGCACACCCAATTCTTCTTTCTAAGAGGGCATTCTTCAATGCATCCACTTTGCTGTCTTGTACTTATGTTGGCATATTCAATAACATACTATTCTTTGTTATTAAAATCATTAATTGCAATATCAACCTGGAATAAATTTAAAAGATTTGTTTAAAAATTATTGAGTACTGATAATATACTTGAAAATATATCATACTTGCTTACCTCCTTTGTAATTTCTATTAAACAAGTGTGCGAACTGATAAACCTTCTAATAAATAAATTAATACTCTTTTATGTTTTAGTAGTTGTTATTTCCCTAATGAAATAAAATTAGAGTAAATCTTGCTTATCTTTAATAGGAAAAAAAATGGTGGAAAGGGTTAAAGGGGTAACCAGGTGGAATGTAAAGAATAGAATTTAAGATTAATAATCTTTTTAGATAAAAAAAAAATATTGGGTAATAACAATAAAAATAAAGGAAGGGAGTGTCTAGGAAAGTGTAAATAGTAAAACCCCTGAAATTGTTGAGCTTAAAAGGTGGGCCTAATGGACTTAGGAACGTTGGGCCGAGGTTCTTTCTTAAAGGACTAATTCTTTCTGCACCCCATGAATTGTGACCTGTATCTGATACAGATTGTCCTCAAGAATTGAAAAACATATCTATTCTAGAAAAGTAAATTCAGAATATATTTTTATATTCTAAAAATAAAATTTTAGATTTTTTTTTAATTTTTTTTTTAAATTACGAAATACAAAAAAAATACATTACAAAAGAAATTTTGAAAAATAAAATCTGGAAGCGTATTTCAGAAAAAAAGAATTCCAGAATTTTGATCCATACTCCTTTTATATGTAAATGCGTTTTTGTCATTTAACTTAAACATTGAGTGCATATCACAATTAATCGGGTGCAGGAAGTAAATAAAAACCAGCAAAGTGAAAAACAAAAATTCACGAGTGGATTTAGCGAGTTTAAAAGGCAGCAGGGAAGCTTAGCCCCTTTCATTTGGTGCTGATCGGAACAGGTAACGTTGCAAACGCTTTCTCACACTCAATTCTCGCGTTTCAACCATCTAAATTGTAATGCTTCGTTTTTTCGAAAGGTTCCAGATTCGTGGATTTAATTGTTATAATTACGTTTATCCTCCTAATCATTCATCACGGTTCGCTTTCGTAATTTAGGGTTTGTAACAGATTAAATTTTGTTTTTTTATTGGAAGGGAAGAGAAGAGAGGGAAAAATGGGTTTTATCATGGAATTTGCGGAGAATTTGGTATTGAAGTTGATGGAGGACCCGAAGGAAAGAGATCGGAGGTTCAGGGAGCACGTTTATAGAGTGAAGGACAGGTGCGCGAAGACGAAGGAGATGTGGAGCTACCCCATGCGACCCTATGGTTTCTGGACATTCGAACGCCACAATTCTCAGCTTGCATGGGATGCCCAAATTAGCCAAGTTGCTGGTAGGAGGGACCCTTATGATGATCTCCTCCAACATTTCTCCGCTCCACCTAAATGAGGTATTATTCTTGAAAACCCTAACCTCCAAGTATGCAGCTCTCAAATCTTAATGCAAAAGTGAATTTTGTTTTAGTTTTTTTTAATGTTCGATTCCTTTTGTTTGATTAGATTTTGTTTTTGCTGGTGGGTTACTATATAGAGGTTATGTTAGTACTTCGAGGCTGATGTTGTAATACCATACGTGCTCTTATTAGTTATGAATGCATTGTGTTTCTGGTGTGCAACTAGAGATTCAATGTTTTTTCAAACCTTTGGGTTGGGATTCTGGAGTTGGTTAGAAGGATAGTTGATTGGGAAACTCTGCACCAATCTGTTATATATGTAACATGAGAAACTTGGTTTTTAGTAATGAAGCCTGAGGGGCAATGATTTATCTTGGTTTTAAATTAGTTCCTTACAGTGCGGGTCTCTTTTATTACATTTAAAAGTCAGCTTCTGATATTCCTTTAAAAACCGAAGTCAGTGGGAGACTTTTAATCACCAGCTATGTTTGCTTCTCTGGGATTCTATAGGGACTATTATTTTGGTCAATTTCGGAACCCTAAACACGAACTTCACCTTCAGGAACAAATTGAAGAGCTGATGTCATGATTCATGCATTTTGTCGATTATATAGTACTAGATGGAGAGTTGAGAGAGAAAACGAATGGAAATGTAGAGATGTGGAGACATGCTTTGAGAACATAGGAATTTTGTATAAGTAGATGTTAAACATAGTATGTGAAATGTATGTTTAGCAAAAGATACACCGGTTTGAGCCTTATAGTTAAAATGGGAGGCCATACCATACGTCACATAATTTAAGTGGCTTGGAACCACAGTACTTCATGATGAGAAAATAGAGAAAAAGATAGCCATACAATTCAAACGGTTGAGTGAAATGAAGTAGTGCTGTATTATTATTAGTGATAGAAAAAGTACCACTGAAGATTAAAGGAAAATCTTACTTCATAACTATAAGAATTGTTTAGTCATATGGTATTGAAGAGTAAACAATCTATTTGGTCCCTATATTTGTAGGACGTTGTCACATTATTAGTCCCTAAACTACATGAAATGATGAAAGTAAAAGAGAGTCTCTGAAAGTGTAAATCAGCAAATTTGTATAAAATTAAAAAATAATGTGACTGAGGTGACAGTATTAACATTTATTTAGAGACTAGAATGATGGTAACTATGTAAGTTTAGGAATTTATTTAACAACATCTTAGTTTTAAGGACTAATGTGACGGTGTCTTCCACTTTCAAGGACCAAAGTAACCATTTTCTTAGAACTGAATATTAGTGAGTAAAAAATGCCAACAAGGAAATAAGCATGGTAGTGCAAATATGAAAATATTATAGTATATGAGTGGACACACTAAATAATATATGTATACACCCACACACACACACACACACACACACACACATATATATATATATATATATATATATATGGTTAAAAATGATTGCATTAGAGAGGGATGTGGTCAATCTTACCTTGGGTAGTAGGGCCTTGTGTAGAGAAGACTTGTAAATACCGTAATAAGCATAGTGCATTATTAGATGAAGGGTAGTGCAATATTTGAGGTAGAGGAAATTATGGAACTTAAAACAAAAACACTGTAGGTCGAACCATGAAGAAAGTTTAGATTTAAATGGTTCATCATTAGATTTGGTGTAAATTTGAACATTATCTTGTAGGAAAAACACCTTTGTTGTTCCTTTGAATTTATTGCTCTTTTTATGAATTTTTTCTATTATAGTCTTTTGAAATTGTGATTAGGTCCGTTTTTATTTAGAATTGCAGTACCTACCAACCACTGTCTTATCTAATCATATTTTGTATTCTTTATTGATGCAGTTTTGCTGACCTTGGCTGTAGCATTATTGGTGGAAAAGGATGAATTTGTTGTAATTTCCTCTTTTATAACATACTGGTCTGTGCTTTTTTATTCTGTTATTTTAAATAAATGTTCCATATAACTATGGTGCTGGAAGGATTTTTTTTCCCATGAGATTCTTGCACTATTTTGCAGTTTCTGGCAATATTTCTATTTTATCAATTTTCATCTCTCACTGTTTAGTGGTCTATTTTTTCTTAATAGAATTCAACTATAGGTCAAGTTTGCAATGGGAGTGGATTGTCTAATGTAGTGCTGTGAATGTTACTCTGTTACTATTTAGTTTACAGCGGTTAGATTCGTGTAGTGCATTGAATTTTGACATAAATCTTTTTTAACTAAAAGGATATTTGTTTAGCTTGTATCTCCTTCAACTCCTGAATCTTCATGTTTCCCCATGTTACCTTGAAAGAGTTCCCTGTCCGCTGACTGACTTTGTGGTATCAACATTCCAGTTCAGAGTGGTACATGCTAGTTGGTAAATGTTGGTGCGTTGTATTTGAGTAAAAGTGTTATATAAGGAAAAATTAGAAACAAACGGGCAAAGCGAATTGGGGACAAGAAATGGAAGAAACAATGCCACAATCCCTAAGGATTGATGAGTTGGGGAGGATTTTCCATCAATTAGCACAATTGGCAACTTGTTTCCTGTGGGAGGACGACCACCTTCATCGCCAGTACCTACCATAATTCAAGTAAAGAAACAAAAGTGAAAATAGGATCTCATTAATGTGTGGTCTTTGCCTTTTACTATTCTTGATCCTCTTTAGTCCTTTAGTGAAACCTCCTAAATTAAAATCCAGAAAGTATTAAATGGAAAACATGCAATGAATTTCAAGCTCAACTCGGAAAGACAAAATTGGAAGACAAGAATAGAGCAATACAAACCAAGTAACTAAAATTTCAAACTTTTGTATTTAGAACTAGTGTTTTCAAGAGACAAGTTGGATTGGAAGCGTATGTATGAAAATGAAAGAACCAAGCGGTGTGTAGAAGGACTTCTAATTGAGGGGAACTTTTTCTTTCCTTTTAACAAATTTTTGAGCTTTGTATTTCCTTCAACTCCGGAATCTTTCGTGTTTCCCCACGTTGACCTTGAAAGTGTCCTCTGTCCACTGGCTTTTTGGTATCGACATTCCAATTCAGAATGGCACAGCACATGCTAGTTGGAAAATCTTTGTGCGTTGTATTAGTACAAGACTTGAGCATATGATCTCTTGAGTGAATCTTAAATTCAGTATCTCAAACTTCAACGAAAAATTTGAAACAAAAGGGAAATGTGGATTGAGGAAAAGGAAGGAAATAAACAACGCCACAATCCCTTAAATTTGATAAGTTGAGGAGGATTAGTCACAAATTGTACGAATTCTTTGATAAGATCCTAGAGTTCTGCACAAGAATTAAGTCAAACTAATTTTCTTACAATTTTAAGTTAAATTTCATTATCCAAGTTCTACCACAATGTTAGAAAGTTTCTCCCATTTGGAGGCTCGGATTTTCTCGCCTCATCCCATTAGGAATTAAATTATCCACTTGAAAATAATTTCCACTAAAATTTAATTATCCATTAGAATGAAGCCACACTAACCACTATAAGGCAAATCTTCCTACACCCAATCATTTTTAACCTGCACCCAACATATTTTTTTAATTTTCAAAAATACCCTTTATTCCAGAAATAAAAATTCAGAATTGAAAATAATATATTATGGAAAAATAAATCTGGAAGAGGTTATTGAGTTTTGGAAATAAAAATCCGAAAACAAAAATCAAAATTCTATTCTGGATAAAAAAAATTTTGGAATTGAAAATAATACATTTTAGGAAAGAAGATCCGGAAGAGTGATTATTGTGTTTTGGAAATAAAAATAAAAAGCCCATTCTGGATAGGAAAATCCGTAATACAAAAAATTCGTTTTGGAAAAAAAATCTAGAACACATATTTCGGAAAAGGGAGTCTAGAAGGTATTTTTATATACACCTCATTTTTTTAAGGACATTTTTGTCTTTCCGCTGGAATCGGGTGGAGTGGGATGGTGCAGGAAGCAATTGCCCCACTATAATTGCTTAGGAAGCCTATGAAACATAAAAACAGAACTGACCCAAAATATATCAATAGTCAAACAAACTTATGAGTTTTTTATTGTATTGGTTTTTCTTGACGATTTTGTGATTTAATTGAATTATGTAATTCGAAAAGTAATCATATATGTGAAAAAAGTTACCGGATTATGTAATCCGGAAGGTAATTACAAATTTAAAAAATGATTTTTAGATTATATAATCCAGAATATTATAGAGGAGCATTTTCGAAAATTTGAAAATTTATGGAAGTGAAAGAAGAAGGTATAGAGTGCAGGAAGAAATCGCCTTAGTTAGATCAATTCGGTTTTGCGGTCTAATCGATTTGTTCAGTTCCGTTTGCAATACAAAAGTTTATCGGGAACTCCTTCTCCACCCGTTTTAACTTTAACTCATTCAGTGCACCAATTTTGCTTATTTTCTTAATTGTTCCTTTTTAATTCTTTTTTTCACATCTACGTTTTCTTTTCTGACTTTGAATCCAAGTTAACTTGGTATTTATCGTAATGTTATAACCTTTAATTATTTAATGATATTCTTTTCACGAACATGGGTCTATTTTTTTTTTATGATCATAAGTTTATGCTTCTTCCACGTTTTTTTTAAACCAACAAATTATGTAAACACATTAAACTGTCTTTTCGAATAATAATATTCAGCAATCGTTGAAGGATAATTTATTTTTGAATAGTTGGAAAAAAATGTTGCATCATGACACAGACTGCAACTTTAAAGGTAAATTAAGAGAAACCTTTGATATGTAGTTTATTTTCCTAAAGTTTAGGTTGCATGTTGCAACAAAGACTCTTAAAAAAGGTGTATCTATATAGGGCAGCATTTGTGAAGGGTGCCAAAGAGAGGGAAAGGAAGGGAAGGATTAGATGCAAGAAGAACAAACTAAAATCTTGATAAAGCAGCTTTCACCAGATTTGTAGAAGAGAAGCTAGTTATAGCAAGTGGGGAAATAAATCAAAATTCACTCACAAATATAGATGCAAATAATTATTATTTAATGCATTACTCACACGGTTAAATAAATGGTAATATCGAGCTGTACATAAATATAAAAAAACTTAATATTATGTATGAATGATGAATTTTAAAAATTTCAAATAATTTTAAAATTTTTGATTTATTTTTCTTTTAATTTTTAAATATTTTTTGTATACATTAAATTATTTTTTAATTTTTTTTAATTCAAAGAGTGGAATTAAATTTGTACTTAATGTTAAAAAAATGAAATATTTAATATTAGCATTTATAAAAAAAATGTCATATTTTTAAAAATATAAAAATTTAAATAGTATGATATGTTTAATAATTTGAAATGAAATATACCAGAAGGAAGAGTTGAATTGTTATTTAATATTTTCAAAACAATTTACAAACAATGTCTAATAAACGTGAATGTACAAAGTTTAAAACTTGAGAAACGTATTATCAAATAGGTTTTTGTAAGAGAAGTATCTGAGAGGCTCGTCAAATGCAAATTCAAAAGTTTGATAGATGTGTAGTAAAAAACGTTTTTCAAAATCTTGTTTGTAAATTTCATTATTATATTAGTTGCAAAATAATAATATGCGATTTATAAAGATAAGAGTTAAGGAAGATTTATAAACAAAAAAAAAAAAATCTTTTTTACTGATTTGTCCGAAAATCTAAACTACATCTACATCTTGATTAACATGATCAAGTTCCATTAGCAAACTAACAATACAAAATACAAAACAAATATTATTTGGAGTCAGTTACTTCTGGATAAACACAAAATATTATTTGGATTGCAACCATTTTAACTAAACAAAGAGTGTTGTTTGGAATTCAACCAATTTTAGTTAATCATGGAGTATTGTTTTGAACACACAACCATTCTTAACTAAAACTTGAGTATGTTTTGGACTAAGCCACTCTTGGATAAACTCTTTGTTTACATAAAGGGTGTAATCTAAACGGTCATATGTTTGTTAACTAAAATAGGATAATGTCCAAAGACGAATGCAATATGATAAATGCCCTTTTAGGTTGGTAATGAACACAATAGTATTTTTGCTCACAAACTAAAAGCTAAAAGGGATTGCTAAAAATTACTAAAGCTTTGTTATCATTCTCATTATAAGAGTTTCATATGCATCATTAACATTTCTTCTTATTCTTCAAATATATCTTCTTCATATAGATGTTGAGAAGAAAATAGTCTTCACAAATCCTTTGGAGTTGTTGTGAGGTCTTGAGAAGTTCTTCTTCTTTGTCTTGTGTTTATGCATATTCAAGCTTGTAGATGCATTAAATGTTTTTTCATGCAACATTAGATCCATATATCTTCTTTATACAACTTTTTTACACGTGATATGATGTATTGAATCTAGGTCAAGTAGCATTTTTATAAACTTGAGCAAAGCATAGAGACTAACATAGCTAATTATCTTTGTAGGATTGACATTCTGATTTTTCAGAAAAGTTGTTTGCATGAAGAACCTTTAGGCGCATTCTTCAAAAGATCTTGATATGGATATCTCATTACAAAATTCTCTTATAATACACAAATAGACGAACATTCTCTACAAGCATAGAATAAATATTTATAAGTATTTGGAGCAAAAATACTTATTATTTTTTCCATAAATATTTATAAATATTTGGAACATTCTCTATAAATGCTTCAGACTACGTACACTTATTATTTTTTCGAAGCAAAAATTGATAAAGAAATATATATGGGAAATGCTTGCGTCTATGTAAGCAAAAACTTTTCAGACAAAAGCATATAAGCAAAACGCTAGAGTCCTTCCAAATAAAAATTTATTAGGCGAAACATTGGAAACTATTTTGTTTGTTCAAATAAAAGACGAAACATATAAAAAAACCATTTGTGTTTATTCAACCAACAAAGCACTTGTGTCTTTCGAAACCTGATATTTATAAAATTATATTTTTATACTTTGTTGTTAAGTACATAATTAAAACTAAATATATGATGAGTTGAAATTTGTTCTAACAATTTCAATCATTTTATTATTTTTAAAGTTCTCAATTAAATTTTATTTTTTAAAATGTAACAACAATTTAACTGCTTTCATCAAATCTTCATATGCTATGTCTGTTTCTAACACTGTCACACAATTTTAGATTATATAACGAACACGCATGTTAAATCATTACTTCTGATATTTTTATCATTATAACAAAAACAAAAACTACTTTTGATATTCTTATCGATATTAAAAATACTAAGAATCTTAAAAATAGTGAAGGGATATGAAAAAACACTTACAATAGTAAACCGAAGTAGGCTATTAACCCAAAATATAAGAAAGAGAGAAAAAAGACACAACATAAATTGGAGAAAACAAATAAAAAAAATTCAAATTCTTATTTACATAATCAAATTTTAAATTCTAATTTTTTTAGTAATGCTTTCATTAGTTTATAAAAGTTTTATTTTTTTATAAATTCTTTATTCAAATAAAAAATTTATTATAAATATTTTATTTCATAAATAAAATGTTATTTTAAAATTATTTATCCAAATAAGAGTACTTATTTTAAATAATAATATTTAATTTCAATAAATTATTTGAAACTTCGTTATACTTCAGTTACTAAACTTAGATATTTTTTTTCTTAAATTTAAATTCAAAGAGATATTTTAATTAAAGTAAACTATTGAATATGTATCCAAATCTAATACTTCTCCCTTTCTAAACTAATAGTCTTTTTTGGTTTTTGTTTATGAAAATTGTACTTACAAAATATAACAATTACCAACTTTTTAATTTTAAAACAAATGCTTATATTCTTCATTATAT
>Ga0123341_1003616_pt1 | contig 13305 bp, 9 predicted proteins | sample Turbeapinknodule_FD_89959 | JGI IMG/M metagenome (GOLD analysis project Ga0123341, IMG submission 89959) | Root nodule microbial communities of legume samples collected from Mexico - Turtle bean Mexico pink nodule | ecosystem: Host-associated > Plants > Roots > Nodule | place: Mexico: Nepantla... | reverse complement strand
GATATGTTTTGTAAAATACTTTAATATATCATCACAATTTGATTAGAATTTGATGTTGTTTTAATCATTTCACGGAAGTTGATATTGTAGACAGTGTCATAATTAAAACGGTGAAATAACATACTTATATATGACATCAATGTGGATAAAGTTAAAATTAAGGAAATCCATAAAAATTGAGCAAATGGATTGGTGAGATCTACAAAACACTAATAAATGACAGTTATTTTACATGAAGTCGACCAAGGAGAGGGATGAAACGATGATTTCATGTTGACGGTTAAAATAATGAGTGTTGGATCAGTTTCATCCATGTACTCATTCTTTACATACATGATATCATTGATGTTAAGATTGATGGCCATTATGGTTATCGTGTATAGTTTCATTATTGAAAATGAGTAAGAATCATGGTCACTTGTCAAAATGAATTTGTTTTAAGAAATTGAACAATAACAAGATAAATATGCTACATTTTTTTGGAGATTATGAATGGGTAGACCAACTAAAAATATCATTACTTGTAAATGGGATGTCAAAACTAAGTTGTGATATGCCTAAGACACTTTTTTCAACTTCTACTTTACAACGATGACTCTCTATATGACATATTATCTTCACAAGTTAGTGTAGACAAATGGGGCATGTGATTGTTGCCAGATACAATATTATTTTAATACATTTATCATCATATTCTCACTATATGAAGTAAGTCTTTCATATATGCTAGTATACATCGACTCATATGTACATGACATGTGTCCGATTGCTATTTTATTTATACAGATATTTAATTAAATGTTAAAAATTAAATGCGCATATATATTAATGTTGTATACGACTTTATTCATTTATTGTATTATTGTTATATATAACTTTGGATATACGCACTCACTTTCATATTTTAATATATGAATGCATATTTTTGTTTATTTCAAAAAATAGATCCATTATAGAATGTAGAATTTGAAAATGTAATAACACATTTCATATTGTATATTTTTGAATGTATATTCTAAATTCAGGAATACATTAAAGAAGATTAAGGAATGAATATGTTTTTTTAGAGAACTTTATTATTACACCTTCTCATGGGAGTGCAGGTTTACATTCATGGGGGTGCATAATGCAAAACCCTTGTCACAGTCAGAGTTTCCGTGTAGTTCATATGGTAACGGCATGGTAAAGCAGGTTATCTTTTCCGTGGCTGGTGACTGAGAAAAAGAAGAAAAGAAAACATGGGAACTGCTTTTGTAGAAATCCATGTTCCCGGACAGAAGTTCGTGAACGGAGTTCCATTTCCCGCGGTGGTTTCTGCCTCTGCAAGTGCGATTCCTCTCACGGACTCCGTCAAAGCCAACAAACCCTTCCTCCAATCACTGCTCCTTCAATCGGGTGCTGTCCTTTTCAGAGGCTTCCCCCTCTCCACCGCTTCCCACTTCAACGACGTCGTCGAAGCGTTCGGCTACGACGAGCTTCCCTACGTGGGCGGCGCCGCTCCCCGCACCAATGTCGTCGGTCGCGTCTTCACCGCCAATGAGTCCCCACCTGACCAGAAGATCCCTTTCCACCACGAAATGGCTCAAGTTCCTGAATTTCCTTCCAAACTGTTTTTCTTCTGCGAAGTGGAGCCTGGGAGTGGGGGTGAAACCCCCATTGTTCTTAGCCATGTCGTGTATGAAAGGATGAAGGACAAATACCCCGAGTTCGTGGAGAGACTAGAGAAGCATGGCTTATTGTACATCAGGGTTTTGGGAGAAGACGATAACCCTTCTTCCCCAATTGGCCGTGGCTGGAAATCAACCTTCTTAACCACAGACAAAACCATCGCTCAACAAAGGTTGCTTTGTGTTTCTTTTTATTGATGAGTAAATTCAGTACGTACGCTGAAGATTCGTATGTTGTTCAAGAACTTGGGGTTCGGGTAGTATAAAAATTGAATTAGGATGATATTTTTCAAACAATCATGGAGGGAAGTGTAGGAATAGGAAATAAAAGAGTCTATGTGAAATTTCAGTGCAAATTGTTCATTCTTTGTTTATTTGTATGGAAAAGAAAAATAAAATTGATGGGGTTTGGAATGTTTGCATTGTAGGGCTGCTAAACTGGGTATGAAGTTGGAATGGTTGGAGGATGGAGTGAAGACGGTTATGGGTCCAATTCCGGGTGTGAAATATGATGAGAGTAGACAACGGAAGATATGGTTTAACAGCATGGTTGCTGCTTACACTGGGTGGAAAGATGAACGGAATGATCCTGTTAAAGCTGTCACCTTTGGGGATGGTGAACCATTACCTCCTGATATAGTCTATGATTGTCTGCAGATACTGGAAGAGGAATCTGTGGCCATTCCTTGGCAAAAAGGGGATGTTCTCTTGATTGATAATTGGGCCGTCCTTCATTCCAGAAGATCTTTCCATCCACCACGCAGGGTCCTAGCTTCCCTTGTCAAGTAAGCCTTTGTAGCAGCTAGCCACACATTGTTTCCACTACCTTCAGTCCTGTCTGTATTGTAATTTCATACAGCAACATCAAAATGTATACTATTACCATATTAGAAAAATAACTGCTTCTGTTCCTACTCGGGCAGGCTTCTTCTGCTCTTGCTATGTGCTGATATTAATATTGTCCGTCTTGGGTCTCGATTCCAAGTTGAAATGTGGGACGGTCAAGTTAGTGTTTGATATTGGGTAGTTGAATGTAATAAATGCTTAATAAATATGTATATTGGCATGATATTGGTCAATATATTTATAGGAATGAGTTAGATCCTTATGCTTATGAGTTAGTATTAACACATTTTCTTTGTTAAAATTCTCACACTATGTTTTAATGCTCCTTTAATCTTCCTATTAGAGTGTTAGAGTGAGGTTTGGTCCATATAGTTGTTGGTGGTTAAGTTTAAATGACAATCTTGAAATGTTAAACATTATAAGTTTGAAACAAGAAGTGGAAAGACATGTCTTGTTAGATTTAGTGAACAAGCAACTCCAATCCGAAATTCAGTTATTATTATCCCGAGACAAAATAGCATGTCTTGGCAGGCATAAGGACTGCTTGTCCTAGCATGGATTCAACACGAAGCAACATTCTGGAACAAATGTTACAGCCATAGAATGTGAAAATTGCATCACGCCTTGCCAAATCTGGCCCTTGGGAAGGGTAAACATTGCAAGTACAAACATGTTTATTAATGAAATAGTCGGTAACAATCAGAGCGCAGTGAAATCTTTTCTCAACTCCATCACAACATATTTTAACTTTCAAAACTTTGCCCTATAAAATACAATTGATCCATCGGTTTCAATGTCAAGTCTTAGCTCATATTTTATTGTATTTCTATTGTAAAAGGGAGAGGAGAAGATAATAGAGTAGTGGGCGAAAATGATGTTGGTGTTTAAACTATCTTCCCTGGACAAGACCGCTGAATACCTGGCTGTTCCCGGCAAGAGTAGCTTCCCACTCAACAGAGGACAGCAGGATTTGTGAGAGGGAATCACAACTTGCTTCATGTCAGGGCGTAATACGGGATCCTTTTCCACACATTGCTTTGCCAGCATGGCCATCTATGTACGGACACAACACACCAAAATACCAAGATCAATGAGTCAGAAGAGTAAAACCTATGCAATGTTATGTCACTTCAAAGTTGATCTAGTTTTTGTTTTGTTTTTTCTTTCCATTAGTCCAAGAGAAACTATGAAAAAAATTTAACATTTTCTTGGTTAGGCTGTGAGCTGGACAGTCTTCAAGCTTCTTGGGTGAAAAACCAAATACCCAAAACCATAAACATTATAGTAGAAAATGGAGAAGTCAACTTACCTTGTGCACACAATCATGGGGATACAGATCCATCATAGTAGGATCAACGAGGTTTCTTGTGCTCGACATGCTAACGGAATCAGGTGAGTTCCTAAGAATTGCCAACATCTGCAATTCAACAAATATGAAGGTTTTGCCTCAGAAAACAGTTACAATTCGCAACAATAAACCTCAAGAACATGCATGATAAATGAAACAAGGAGAAAATGTAGAGGTGTATAATAAATTAAAAACCCGACAATTTTAACATGTTGCAGCCATCAAGTTTAGAATAAAAAGAATATGTAATACATCAAAAGTCAAAGCAAAGAAGTTATTTAGTTTTCATCGCATTTGATTCAAGGTTTGCTTGTTGTACGCAAATTTAGTATCCTCAAACCAGGCACAGCATATCCTATCATTACCAGATATATTAGTGACTTGACGGCTATGATTAGTTAACTATATTCTAATAGAGATGCCATGCCAGTGATAATTTTTGCACTATAATGTCTCACAAGGAACTTACACTAGATGCCAATGATCGTTTTTCAGGACCTTGTGTTTGAATGATGGCCTCCTTCCCTGACATAACCTCAAAAAGAACAACACCAAACGCATAGACATCACTTTTGGTCGTTGCAAGGCCATTGTTAAAGTATCTGCAAAACATTATAAATAGAAAATAAATCATTTTTTTTTCTTTCCATATAAAAGCAGTGATTGTGTACAAGCAGACATACTCTGGAGCGAGATATCCATATGCATTTACAACATTGGGTGCTGTGGTTTCTCCCTGATCTGTTTTACCAACTAGTTTTGCTAACCCAAAATCTGATATCTGTAGAAATAGTGAGATCTGGCAATCAGCAAATCTGTAAAACATTTAGAAATAATTCAATGGTGTCTAAATTTGTTAGTACCTTGGCTCTAAAAGAAGCATCAAGTAAAATGTTGCTTGTCTTGATATCTTGATGGACGTAGCGAGTTTTTGTATGTTCATGTACGTATTCAAGGGCCCTAGCAGCATCAAGTGCAATCTGGACCCTTGGGATCCAAGGAAGAGATGAATGACCTATAAGCAAGACAAAATAAAATAGGTCTTGAATCATATATTCATTATGTTCAGGCAAGACAACATGGAAATGTGACTGTCGTAACCAAACGCCAATTCAAGCATCCTCATCGTTGAATAGGAAGTTTTGATCAGTAGTACTGATTATACCACTAGAAATTTTATTCAAGTATTGCTACAAATAAAACGAAAATGCTTTAGAGTAAATTAACTGCTGGCATGATCTTACCCTTATTTTGAGTATCATGCAAATGGCTGCTGAGTGAACCCTTCTGAGCATATTCATAAATAAGGAAAAAATCATCATGACTTGCCGCATAGCCGATCAATTCTACCTTGACAAAATTAATAAGAAATTCGACTCAAGCTCTTGAATTGCTGAAAGGAATTTGTTCATAAAACAAGTTTGTAATTTATTGCGGACAATAAGGCATTACCAGATTAGCATGATGAACCTTGCACAGAACTTTTATCTCTGACATAAATTCTTTAGTTTTAGTAGCTGTAATTCTTTTAATAGCAACTTCCTGGAAGATTTAAATGCATGCCAAATCAGTAGGAGTATAATAGTTGTCTCATACTTTCCTTCTGGTGAAGCACTTGCTTTTTTCTACAACCGAATTAAAAGTATATGGCCACAAACCTGGTCACGAAGGAGACCATAGTAAACAGAACCCCCAAGTAGATTTGAATCAGAGAAACCATCTGTTGAGGCAAAAATCTCGTCATATGAAAAAAGCACAGGCCTATCCATGTCCATCATGTCAGGTACCAGAGCTGCAATAACAGATAAAGTATGTTATGCATGGCTTCTCATTTTAAACTGCAAATCACAGTATTGGTGGAATTAAATCAGCTGTCCCATTTGCCTATCTCTTTCCCTATCCATCCGATTAATTAATAAAACTTCTAGAAGCTAACTCCTAAAGATAATGCTATTTAAAAGAAGTTTTTCTTAAAGAAGTGCATTTTTGAATTGGAGATGCATGGAAGGGGATTAGCAATTTTAATCCAAAATTGGCACATAGAGATGAGTGTAAGTGTGTGTATAAGTTTAAAGTTTTGAATACAAATCTGAGTTCAATTAACATGAGAAAAAAGTGTATACTCGAGAGTCCAATCCAATTAGTTGGGTGATTACACGAAGATGCTTTGGTCAAGGTAATTTGGTGATTGCTGGTTTCACCATCAGTTTGCTTCTGGTCCACAGGTTTGCCACATCCACAAAACAACTTTGGATTGCCAAAAACATAGAACTTATTGGAGATCTTTCCTGCAGAATTTTTTGCATTATTTCTGGCTTCAACCAAGCAATTGGGTGATCTCAGGGACACACAGACAATAATGCTTAATATTATCAGAGCGAGACCAACCCCAAAACCTCCTACAATCCATTCATGGGGTACACGATCCTTCTGCTTGATTTGCTCAGCTGTAGGAAAAGAAAATTAGATACTCAATGTTTGCATAATAACTGACTTGTTTGAGAGAAAAGAGAGCAAGAAACGTGCATTGGGACGTGAGTTAAGACTTACGTAATAGAAAAAGGTGTATAAACAATATTGTCCTAAATTAAAAAAAGGCAAATAAATGCAGAATTTGCCAAAAAGTGCCTTTTTAAACATGAATTTTGTACTAAACTTTTTTTTGGTTAAATAATGTTTCCCTTTGAATTTCAGAGCTTAGTGACACTGGCAGAACAGTTAAACATAAACTAGAATGGTTTCTCCTTTCTTCCATTATATGATGTTCCATACCTGAAATTTCATCTACAGATGGGGAAGGGACTGGAACTGGAGAAGTGTCATTCTTCAAGTGATAAAGCTCACCAGGAACTGCAATTCACTTAAAAAATTCAACATTGCAGCCAAGACTAAAAAATTTAGTCAACTACATTTGCTTAGGTGATCAAAAGATTAGTTCAACTTTAATGCTAGAAAGTACTGCCCTCCCTGTATCCAAATCCCAACTATTGAACATTAATTGCTAGAAGGAGCCCAATTTCCCAAATCCTCATTAGTTATAAAATGAAACCAGTAAAATCCACTTACTTAAAGCAATTTTAATCTTATTAAAGCATCAATAAAACTACACAGACAAGAAACGTCCCTTTCAAACAAATACAGACATAAATGCAGCACACAGTAGAAGGAAATGGATTTAGTGCAGCAGTCATATTTTCATGCATTCACACATTCAAACCATTTATAACCATTGAATGAAGATCAAACCACTGAGATCTTGGGTGTGTATTTTAAAGTTATTGACCGAGATAAAATGAGTAGACTAATCTCATGTGACTGTTCTGAATTGCTGAATGTGCGAATGCTTCGAATGGATCCACAATAAAAGTGTTGAAGAAGATTGTAGATGCTAACCCGAATTCAAAGGTATATAATAGAGAGAACCAACAGTGAAGCTACTAGGATTGTCAATGCCATTCACTGTCTCAATGCTATCCATGCTAACCCCAAACCGGCTTGCTAGTGATTCGACACTATCCCCATCTCTGATGACATAGCTCATCAAATAGTTCCACAGTCCACTGGAGCAGCTACAGAACAAGTTCAGTGGTATGACACCATGATCTTTTCTTGCCCAATGTGTCGTGTTGGGCAAGAGAGCAAGCCCATCATAGGCTTCCTTCACCAAATCATGCACAAACCCTCCATTGGATTTCACTGTGAGTGTGGTGTTAGACACAAACTTCTTCATGCCAGCATCACAAGAACAGTTTTTCCTGATGAATAAATAATCCCAGCCATTGTCTTCGACAGTGATCTCACTGGGCAACACGTCAAACATGCTTTGTATCACAGGCAAGGTTTGGTTTGGTTTAGGCTTGAAGGCCAAGAACGAAGTACAAACGCGGCTTGTGTCGGTGCAGTTTGTTGGCGTGGGATAAGAACTTGTGCAACAAAGACGAAGCAGAATTATATGTAATAGTAACAACCTCAAACGGTGCTTTGTTGGATGATTCATCTCTTTGCTTGAAACAAACGAGAATAAAAGTTTATAAGTCTGTGATAAATGGTAATAAAATTTGAGTTGAGGGTCAGGGAAAAATAGTGGAACTTGGATTAGAGAAAGTAGTTTAGAATGAAAGAATAAGGACAATAGATGAAGAAACTTTATCCAAGTTTGAAGGGTAATGGAACATTTAAGAACAGATTCGGAGTAAAACAAGGGGTGGCAGTTCCAAGTTCCAACTTAAAAATCCTGTTTTGTTCTTATTCTTCAACAATTTGAAACAATTCAAATAGTATCAAAAGAAATATCATGAACAAGATACGTGATGATGTAGTGATTGATGAAACGATAAACGGGAATGTGCTAAATTTGACAAGCAACCAACGGAAACGTATGCTGCATGGTTGATGGAAGAAGAAAGTAATGAAGAGACTGTAAGCACAACATTTATTATGAACTGAAAACAATGAAACAAGAAAACTTTAAGAACCTACTAGTGGGGACGAAAAATAATAGCATAGTAGTAACATTTTTACATCTAAAAAAGGAAAAAGTTGGTTTTGCTTACTTCTACAGTTGTTTTTGAGTTTCAAAGCCAAATCATTAATTTATTGTGTTGAGGTTTTTCTAATTACAGAAAGATAGGAACAGTAAATGATTTCTTTTCTTGAACAGAAGGAAAAAACATTTGGGTCTTAAATGATGAAAGAGTTGCGTCGGTAACAAGGTCCTAACTAGTTGCTGACTCACTGCAACCGACACAAAAGAGTTATTTGCTGCTTCTGAGTTGCATTGAAGAGAGGTGGACATTCAGATAGGAAGAGGCAATTAGCAAATCGTGGTGATTAGAGGGGAGGAATGGAGAATGATTGGATGCAAATATAGGAGTATTGTAGTGATGGCTGTAGAGAATAGAAACTCTGGGAGGGACATAAAAATGGAGTCTAGGACAGTGTCGCACATGGACTCTGAGACAAGGTGTTTGCTGATATAAATATTACTTGGATCCCACTCTATCAGTTGAGAGCTCAGAAAATATATACCATTAATAACTATTAATTAACACTTGAAATTTATAATTAATTTAGTGTATTTAAGATCCAATATCTTCGTTCATTGATCTTTTATCTTTATTCTAAAACTATTGATGATTTACAAATTTTAAATCTCCTTTCAGTTAAAATAACTAAATTAAATCTTTACGATAAATGATTATGAAATGAAAAGAGTAATACAATATATAAAATTTATTTTCACTTGTTAAGTAGCATAGTTTATATCAACTCAATTTCGTAAAATAAAAAACAATTAAATAGAGGGGTACATATATCAGAAAAATTAAGAAAATATAAACATTTTCTTTCAAATCGAGAACTAAAAGATCCAGAACTGCATAATGCAATATCCTCGTATTATGAAGGAATTAGCATTGATGAATGATCCCGTGAAAGGATCATCTCTTCTGAACATTGGATCCTTGGTGCAGTTCTCAAACCCCCTTGAGAAATGAAAGTATAGCATTTGAAATGCCTGAAGATTTCTTAGTTACTGGAGCACTAGCTGTGAATAAAGTTAGCATGATCATCAAACTTAAACCTTATCACAGTAACCTTTTGTTGTAAAAAATAGAAACAAAATTACTTTTAAGAAATAAAACCAGATTAAAAGTAGAGACTACAAGGTTCAGATATCAAAATTCCAGGGAGACATGATACCGAAAGAAGTTATCAAGAACCATCTGTACACATGAAAGATAAGATTTATTAGTTGACTGACTGTATAAAGTTGTCCAGTTGCCGCCATGTTGCCTGCCACCAAACGAATAACCCAGAAGATATCCGTAAAGATGGCATTCAATTTCACACTATGTACCTCAAATATGCACATGTAGACAAGACAAGGCACCTAAGTGAGGAAATGGAAATGAAGACAAACATAATCTTGTTGAAGTAACATTTTTAACAAAAAGGAAAAAAAAATCCCGTGGCTGATTATGTAAATGAAGGTTTTTCAAACAAGTATCACATTTTCATACACATCAGTCACTGGCTGACCAGATCACGCAACACCATACACATGTGTTACACATACGTGATTTCTTGGATGAGGGTGATATATCCCATAAAACTGGGTACCAACCTACCCGTGAGTGTAAAGTTTACTTAACCAAAATCATTCAATCCTAATCTATCCGTGCCAGGGGTGGAGGGATGAGCAGCAGGCTTTCCAGAAGTATTCCGGTACAACAAACCATCATCAGCATCACATAACATAAACATGAATACAGAGGAGAGCAAGTCAATCCCAAACTCCTCTCCTCCAATGGACAGTGAACAGATTTACTGGAAAATTCACAAGACTGCACTTGAAAGTTGGATAAAGGAAGTTAATAATAAATTCCCACTTTTCAGGCTTTCATGGTAAGTGCACCCATCCAAGAATAATCTGCCAAGAGGGAAGATGATTTTAAAAGAGCTATGCTAGCAAATGTTATTCTGATCATTGATAGAGATTTTTGACTAATCATTAGAATTCTTGTTCTTAGCCAATCATGAATAATCCGTCCAAGTATAGGCTGCAAAGAGCGGAGAAAATTTTTAAGAGCTATTCTGCCAACAGTGGACATCTGATAGTAAAAAGAAAAGCATAGTGCATAACAGAGCTATTCTAACAGTTAATTTGAATCATTATGTTACAGTCAACCTAGTAGAAATTGCAGATTCAAAATTGCTTTTTCAATTTATATTTCAATTCCTCTCTCGTTCTCTTAAGCTCTCAAATTCTGACCAGTGGGTATTGATACATCAGAGAAAACGCAGCTTCTCTAATTAATTGAACGGAAATAGAATCATTTAATTTCCATTCAATTGAATTTCATGACCAAATTCTTGCCAAAAATCACACTCCTCTGAGATGCTACATATTTTACGTCAAAATTCACTGGTGAAAATTATAATTTCTGACGGTCTCCACCCCATTGGCGTTGTCTAGCCCTCCTCTTCCTCCCATCCTTTTTCTCCTTTTCCTTTTCTTTCAAGTCCCTCTCTCCTCTCCGTTTATACATCTTAAAAGTGATCTGCCTATCAGCTGCCATTTTCCTTACCTTCTCCGTGATCTCTGCTGCGAACTGTCTGTTATATAATTTCTTTAGACCTCGCATAAGTTTTGCAAAAGTATCTGGCTGCGGCATTAAATCCTTGTCCATCATGTCTATACAGAATGAACAAGCCTCCTTCACATGTCCTTTAGAAAAGAGTGCATGAATCCAGATTGTCCATGCACTCACATTTAGCTGACACCCTTTAGAAGCTGCGACACAATTCCAAGCATCTTTGGCCATTTCAAGCTTCTCAGCTCTTAGAAGAGAATTCATCAGGTCCTTCAGGGTTCCATATTGAGGAGCAGTAAAAAGCCCTCTTCCAACCATCTCTTTGAAATGCTCACAGGCTTCAACTAGGCAGCCTTGCTCAAGAAAACCATTAATCATGATGACAAAGGTGTCAATGCCAGGACTGAGCCCACTGGATTCCATTTCATTCCAAAGCCGAACACCTTCCTTGACCTCTCCCAACTTGCAAGCCAACCTAATGACTGTATTATAGATGCTGAGATCCGGAGGACAACCAATCTTCTGCATCTCATTCACCAGTTCCTTACATTCTTCCAGTTCCTCCTTCTTCTCATGGGCCACCATGATATGCTGATAAATAACCTGATTTGGGAAATGCCCTTGCTGTATCATCTCATCCAAAAGCTCATACCCCCTTTTGATTTTTCCCCACTTACAAAATCCACTAATTAATGTGGAATATGTGATAACATCCGCCTGACAACCACTTCTCTGCATCTCAATAAATACCCGCGTAGCCTCCTCCAACCTTTCATGTTTACAAAGTGACTGGATCAAAACTGTGTAGGACGTCGCATTTGGTTCACAACCCTTCCTCCTCATCTCTTTCAAAAGATCATAAGAATCCCCCATTTTCCCAGCCTGAGCATACCCACCGAGTAAGTTGTTATAAACCACAATATCTGGCTCAATGCCCGCATCCTTCATCTGAACCAACACATGCTTGGCCTCCATAAGCTTCCCTTCCTTACACCAACCATACAACAATGAAGTAAAATGCTTCACACTCGGTTTCCACCGATACCTCATGTCCTCAAACAGCGAAGCTGCCTCCTTAACACTTCCATTCTTGCATAAAGCATCCAACAAACACCCAAAAACATATTCATCCGGCTCACACCCGTACTTGGGCATCTCATCCAACACTTCAACCGCCTTCTGAACCATCCTTGCAGAGGCAAACCTTCTCATCAAAATAACAAACACTTGCTGAGTAATCAACTCAGGATTCTCCTGCCTCATTTCATCAATCAGTGCCCAAACAGCACCAAACTGCCGCATCCTACCCAAAATCTTAATCATTGCCTTGTATGCATCCTGATCATGTCGATGACCGGATTGCTTAGAGGCCCAGGAATAGAACCTATACGCCAAATTCCCAGCATCACCACATCGATTCAACACACGCTCAGTTAATCCAGGCCTCACAACAACTCCAGATTCTCTGAGAGCAAGTTCCAATTTGGGAACCCTAGAATGGTACTTTCGTAATATTCTATAAACCTTCTCCACATCAGAAGCAAACTCGTCATGGCTTCGATCGTCGTGGTCAATTGAAATCTCTTGCAGGCGAATGAGGCCAAATTGGTTTGTTAAGCCATTGTTGGTGTTGCTGTCAAGTGTTGAGCTTTTAGAATTGCAATGTGTGGGTAACTGTGAAGAAGTTTGAGAACAACTTACCTCAGAGATAGTACAGAAAAAATGGCAGAAGGTGTCTTCGGGTGTGATTACCAATGATTTTCTCGATAGAAAGGGAGCCAAACCATGTTTTCTGAAGAAAAGCGCCGAAAATCTGTGCATGTTCCTTTGAGGGTTTTGCGTGTGCTCGATGATTTCAAAATCTACGACACTACAAAAAACATCTTCAATTTCCTTCAAATGTCTTTCTTCATTACTTGAGTAGACACAAACTTCAGAGGTTATAATAGAGAACAAAAAAATGCCTATGTTTTTAATTAGTGAGTTTTAAGTATAAAGTATAATATTATTTTCTAAAATGCAGAGAAATATTTGTTCTACTTAATTACTTAAAAAGTAGATTACAAGAAAGGTAAAATAAATTTGATTAATTACATATATATATATATATATTAGTTTTTAATAAGTTTTAATTAATAATAAAAATACACTAAAAAGAGTTTATTAAAAAAATGTAGCAACACTCTAATCTAATGTTGTTGTTTCTTTTTTGTACTCTTTTTTGTCTGATGAAAATTCTTCCTACACTCAACATTTTTAGCCGCATTTAACATAATTTTAAAAATTTCAAAAATACTCCTTATTCTAAAAATAAAAATCCAAAATAAAAAATAATACGTTCCAGAAAAAT
>Ga0123341_1003614_pt1 | contig 13310 bp, 6 predicted proteins | sample Turbeapinknodule_FD_89959 | JGI IMG/M metagenome (GOLD analysis project Ga0123341, IMG submission 89959) | Root nodule microbial communities of legume samples collected from Mexico - Turtle bean Mexico pink nodule | ecosystem: Host-associated > Plants > Roots > Nodule | place: Mexico: Nepantla... | reverse complement strand
TATATATATATAATATTCTAAAATTTCAATTTTCAAAAATTACATAAAGTAAATCTGCAAATAAAGTATATTCGAAGTTTTCTTTATAATGTAACGGATAATAACATCCATTTCAAATATGATCGAGATTTCGTAATTTTATAAAACTAGTTTATAAGATAAGGTTTGTATCTAATTATATGTTATGAAATGTTTATATTTTTAATTAATGTGAAATGTTACGTTGATATTTATCAACTCGTGTGTTGAACTATATATTTATAAATGATTCGGATGATCTGACCAATGAATTTAATTTAGGAATGGTAGAAAGGGTGTTCTTCGTGGTTCAGGTATATCTTTTGAATCTTCAAGGTAATTTCATTCCATTTAGTCCAAAAATTGATGATCTTTTGCATCTCAGCAACTGTTACACGTTGCTCAATAGCTGACACTTAAAGAGAACAAAACTATATATATGACAAAATTACGGTAAAATATTAAATAATTTATTGAATCAAATCTATTATTTACACAAAAATGAAGCTATATATAATAATTAATATATTAATAATTACGAAGCAGCAGAGATGTCTAATTACAATTTAGCATTTGAAACTATAGGGATTGCCAGAAGTGAAAGTTAAGGTACCCTGGTTTTTATGCAGTTTCCCACAAGAAAATTTGATGTTGTTTGTTGTAACAGGTAAGTCAATAAATGGTAAGATGTCATGAGCTCTGCTTTATAGTTGTTGTGTATTCTTTTTCCTTGTCTAATGACAAAAATGATTTCTGTGCAGACAGTGTTTTAAGATTCTCAATGGATACAATGATGCAGGATTAGATGTAGAGAGAGGACTTAACCCCTAACACAAAAGAGATTGATGGTTCAATCACATTATGGAGTGTACTAAAATGTGGGTGTGTGCTTTATTTACAATATATTTCAATGTTTTTGTTGGATTTGGAGTAAATTTTGAAACTTTTTTTCATTTATATACCTTTGGGACAGAACGATTCTTGTGTGTTTGTAGCGGGTGTTGATGAAATGATACAAGTTTAGGTATATTTACTAAAGTATTTATTAACGATAATTAAATTTTAAGAAAATTAGGTAATGTGAGTGTTATTGGTGATGCCCACCTTAATCAAGATTCAACAATGAAATAACTCTTTATAAATATGTACTACAACCAAGTTAAATATATATTATTATGATATTTATTGTACTCGAATCTCGAACACTTACTTAAATATTGAAGAACTTTTGTGGGTGTCCTCATGATAGAGAGTCGAAACTCTAACGATCGAAGACTGAAGAACGAGAAAGACTAAAGGAGGAGATTCAATTGTTTAACCGGTGAATACTAGTGTCTTAGTCCCTTTTACAAGAACAAAAAACAGATATAGGGAAGAAATGTCAGGATGTTTTGATTTCCAAAATCTAGTTTTGTTAACTCTCGGACTGTGACTTACTACACCTTATTACTTGGGTATTTTGGTCTGAAATTTTTACCAGACATTCATCATTGTGTGAATTGAGTTTTGGCTTGGGTTTGAGCCCAAAATTCGTCCCACAAGATTCACAATAAATTATTTTTTCATCACTGTCCGGGCTCATTGGAAGGTTGATTTGTGTGTAAAATTGTTTGACTTTTTTCTAGGTGAATACTAATCCGTTTGACCTGAAATTTATCACATTTTGTTCAAAACCAAATCAAGATTCTTGCGTCGAATTTCCAGAAAAAATTATTTAAGGAGAATTTTTCATAAATTTTGTGCAAACAAAGGCTATCATCTACCAAAACTTGTGAAATTTCGTCATACTTTCTAAAATTTTATTCTGGGGCAATATTACGTTGAAAAATTCCGAAAAAATTCACACAAGTATTTTCATATGTTGTTTACACCCAGGTAACGAGGCCGTCCATAAACAAATCACAAAAAGGAGATATTGGGAAGAAAAGCCAAGACGTTTTGTTTTCTGAAAACCAGTTTTGTTAACTCTCGGTCTGAGACTTACTACGCCTTATTTCTTGGGTCTTTTGGAGTGAAATTTTTACCAAACATTCGTCATTGTATGTATTGAATTTTGTCTTTGTTTTAACCCAAAATTCGTCCCATAAGATTCACAATAATTTTTTTATTCATCACTGACATAACAGAAAGGAAGGTTCTTTTGTGTGTGAAAATGTTTGATTTTTTTCCTAGGTAAATACTCATCCGTTTGACCTGAAATTTGTTGTGATTTGTTGCAAAACTGAATACATATTCTTACGTGGAATTTCAAGAAAAAATTATTTTGGGATATTTTTTTAGAAATTTTGTGCAAACCAAGGTTATCCTCTACCAAAACTTTTCAAATTTCGCTCTACTTTCTACAATTTTATTTAGGGTCCGTATTGCGTTGAAAAATTCCAAAAAAATTCACACAAGTACTTTCATATATTTTTTGTAGGTAATGAGGCACGTCCATAAACAAATCACAAAAAGTAGATATAGGGAAGAAAAGTCAGAACGTTTGTTTTTTCGAAATCCTGTTTTCCTAACTCTCGGTCTGTGACTTACTACACCTTTTTACTAGGGTATTTTGGTCTGAAATTTTTACCAGACATTCATCATTGTGTGAATTGAGTTTTGGATGGGTTTGAGCCCAAAATTTGTCCCACAAGATTTGCAATAAATTTTTTATTCATCACTGTCAGGGCTCAAAGGAAGGTTCGTTTGTGTATGAAACTGTTTGATTTTTTTCTAAATGAATAGTCATCCGTTTGACCTGAAATTTGTCGCATTTTGTTCAAAATTCAATGGAGATTCTTATATGGAATTTCAAGAAAAATTATTTTGGAAGAATTTTTCAGAAATTTTGTACAACGGAGATTCTTACATGGAATTTCAAGAAAAAATTATTTTTGAAGAATTTTTCAGAAATTTTGTGCAAACCAAGACTATCCTCTACCAAAACTTGTGGAATTTCGCCCTACTTTCTACAATTTTATTCAGGGTCCGTATTGCGTTGAAAAATTCCAAAAAAATTCACAAAAGTACTTTCATATATTGTTTGTACCCAGGTAATGAGGCACGTCCATAAACAAATCACAAAAAGTAGATATAGGGAAGAAAAGCCAGGACGTTTGTTTTTCCGAAATCATGTTTTCTTAACTATCGGTCTCTGACTTACTACACCTTATTACTAGGGTATTTTGGTATGAAATTTTTACTAGACATTCATCAATGTGTGAATTGAGTTTTGGTTAGGTTTGAGCCCAAAATTCGTCCCACAAGATTGACAATAAATTTTTTATTCATCACTGTCAGGGCTCAAAGGAAGGTTGTTTGTGTGCGAAACTGTTTGATTTTTTTCGTGGGTGAATATTCATCCGTTTGACATGAAATTTGTCGCGTTTTGTCCCAAATTTAGTGGAGATTCTTACATGGAATTTCAGGAAAAAAACTATTTCGGGAGAATTTTTCAGAAATTTTGTGCAAACCAAGGCTATCTGCAATTTTATTCTGGGCCCGTATTGCGCTGAAAAAATTCACACGAGTACTTTCCTATGTTGTTTGCACCCAGGTAAGGATGCACGTCCATAAACAAATCACAAAAAGAAGATACGGGGAAGAAAAGCCAAGACGTTTTGTTTTCGGAAAACCAGTTTTGTTCGCTCTCGGTCTGGGACTTACTACGCCTTACACCTTGGGTATTTTGGTCTGAAATTTTTACCCTACGTTCGTCACTGTGTCTGTTGAGTTTTGGCTGAGATTTGAGCCCCAGATTCGTCCCACAAGATTGACAATAAATTTTTTATTCATCATTGTCAGGGCTGAAAGGGGGGTTCGTTTGTGTGCGAAACTGTTTGATTTTTTTCGTGGGTGAATACTCATCCGTTTGACCTAAAATTTGGCGCATTTTGTCCCAAATTCAGTGGAGATTATTACGTGGAATTTCAAGAAAACACTATTTCGGGAGAATTTTTCAGAAATTTTGGGCAAACCAAGGCTATCATCTACCAAAACTTGTGAAAATTGACCCTACTATCTGCAATTTTATTCTGGGCTCGTATTGCGCTGAAAAAATTCACACGAGTACTTTCCTAAGTTGTTTGCACCCAGGTAAGGAGGCACGTCCACAAACAAATCACAAAAAGAAGATACGGGGAAGAAAACCCAGGACGTTTTGTTTTTAGAAAACCAGTTTTGTTCGCTCTCGGACTGGGACTTACTACGCCTTACTCCTTGGGTATTTTGGACTGAAATTTTTACCAGACTTTTGTCACTGTCTCTATTGAGTTTTGGCTGAGATTTGAGCTCCAGATTCGTCCCACACGATTGACAATAGATTTTTTAGTTATCACTACCAGGGCTGAAAGGAGGGTTCGTTTGAGTGCGAAACTGTTTGATTTTTTCGTGGCTGAATACTCCTCCGTTTGACCTGAAATTTGTCGCGTTTTGTCCCAAATTCAGTGGAGATTCTTGCGTGGAATTTCAGAAAAAACCATTTCGGGAGAATTTTTCAGAAATTTTGTGCAAACCAAGGCTATCCTCTACCAAAACTTGTGAAATTTGGCCCCACTTTCTGCAATTTTATTCTGGGCCCGTTGAAAAAATTCACACGAGTACTTTCCTATGTTGTTTGCACCCAGGTAAGGAGGCACGTCTATAAACAAATCACAAAAAGAACATACGCAGAAAAAAAGCCAGGACGTTTTGTTTTCGGAAAACCAATTTTGTTCGCTCTCGGTCTGGGACTTACTACGCCTTACACCTTGGGTATTTTGGTCTGAAATTTTTACCAGACGTTCGTCACTGTGTCTGTTGAGTTTTGGCTGAGATTTGAGCCCCAGATTCGTCCCACAAGATTGACAATAAATTTTTTATTCATCACTGACAGGCTGAAAGGGGGGTTCGTTTGTGTGCGAAACTGTTTGATTTTTTCGTGGCTGAATACTCATCCGTTTGACCTGAAATTTTTCGCGTTATTTCCCAAATTCAGTGGATATTTTTACGTGCAATTTCAAGAAAAAACTATTTCGGGAGAATTTTTCAGAAATTTTGTGCAAACCAAGGCTATTCTCTACCAAAACTTGTGAAATTTGGCCCTACTTTCTGCAATTTTATTCTGGGCCCGTATTGCGCTGAAAAAATTCACACGAGTACTTTCTTATGTTATTTGCACCCAGGTAAGGAGGCACGTCCATAAACAAATCACAAAAAGAAGATACGGGGAATAAAGGCACGACGTTTTGTTTCCGTAAAACTAGTTTTGTTCGCTCTCGGTCCGGGACGTACTACGCCTTACTCCTTGGGTATTTTGGACTGAAATTTTTACCAGACTTTCGTCACTGTCTCTATTGAGTTTTGGCTGAGATTTGAGCCCCAGATTCGTCCCACAAGATTGACAATAAATTTTTTATTCATCACTGCCAGGGCTGAAAGGAGGGTTCGTTTGTGTGCAAAACTGTTTGATTTTTTTCGTGGGTGAATACTCATCCGTTTGACTTGAAATTTATCGCGTTTTGTCCCAAATTCAGTGGAGATTCTTACATAGAATTTCAGGAAAAAACTATTTCAGGAGAATTTTTCAGAAATTTTGTGCAAACCAAGGCTATCCTCTACTAAAACTTGTGAAATTGGGCACTACTTTCTGCAATTTTATTCTGCGTCCGTATTTCGTTGAAAAATTCTGAAAAAATTTGCTTGGGTTTGAGTGAATTGTGCAAATTTTTTCGGAATTTTTCAACGAAATACGGACAAAGAATAAAATTGTAGAAAAGTAGGGCGAAATTTCACAAGTTTGGTAGAGGATAGCCTTGGTTTGCACAAAATTTCTGAAAAATTCTCCCGAAATAGTTTTTTCCTAAAATTCCATCTAAGAATTGTACAAAATTTCTGAAAAATTTTTCCAAAATAATTTTTTCTTGAAATTCCATGTAATAATCTCCATTGAATTTGGAACAAAACACGACAAATTTCAGGTCAAACAAATGAGTATTAACCTAGGAAAAAAATCAAACAGTTTCACACACAAACGAACCTTCCTTTCATCCCTGGCAGTGATGAATAAAAAATTTATTGAGAATCTTGTGGGACGAATTTTGGGCTCAAACCCAAGCCAAAACTCAATTCACGCAATGAGGCACGTCCATAAATAAATCACAAAAAGGAAATATAGGGAAGAAAAGCCAAGACGTTTTGTTTTCCGAAAACCAGATTTGTTCACTCTCGGTCTGTGACTTACTACGCCTTATGCCTTGGGTCATTTGGTCAGAAATATTTACTAGACATTCGTCATTCTGTGTGTTGAGTTTTGGCTTGGGTTTGAGCCAAAATTCGTCCCACAAGATTCTCAATAAATTTTTTATTCATCACTGTCAGGGCTAAAATGAAGGTTTCTATTGTGTGTGAAACTATTTGATTTTTTTCCTAGGTGAATACTCATCTGTTTGACCTGAAATTTGTCGTGTTTTGTTCCAAATTCAATAGAGTTTCTTACGTGGAATTTCAAGAAAAAATTATTTTTGAAGAATTTTTCAGAAATTTTGTGCAAACCAAGATTATCCTCTACCAAAACTTGTGAAATTTCGCCCTACTTTCTACAATTTTATTCAGGGTCCGTATTGTGTTGAAAAATTTCAAAAAAATTCACACAAGTACTTTCATATATCTTTTGTACCCAGGTAATGAGCCACATCCATAAACAAATCACAAAAAGTAGATATAAGGAAGAAAAGCCATGATGTTTGTTTTTCCGAAATCATGTTTTCTTAACTCTCGGTCTGTGACTTACTACACCTTATTACTAGGGTATTTTGGTCTGAAATTTTTACCAAACATTCATCATTGTGTGAATTGAGTTTTGGTTGGGTTTGAGCCCAAAATTCGTCCCACAAGATTCGCAATAATTTTTTTATTCATCATTGTCAGGGCTCAAAGGAAGGTTCGTTTGTGTGTGAAACTGTTTGATTTTTTTCTAGGTGAATAGTCATCCGTTTGACCTGACATTTGTCGCATTTTGTTCAAAATTCAATCATGATTCTAGCATCGAATTTCCAAAAAAAATTATTTCAGGAGATTTTTTCATAAATTTTGTGCAAACCAAGACTATCCTCTACAAAAACTTGTGAAATTTCGCCATACTTTCTGCAATTTTATTCTGGGGCCGTATTTTGTTGAAAAATTCTGAAAAAATTAATACAAGTACTTTCATATGTTTTTTGCACCCAGGTAACGAGGCACGTCCATAAACAAATCACAAAAAGGAGATATAGGAAAGAAATGTCAGGACATTTTGTTTTCCTAACACCAGTTTTGTTAACTCTCGGTCTGTGACTTACTATGCCTTATTCCTTGGATCTTTTGGTCTGAAATTTTTACCAAACATTCGTCATTGTGTGAATTGAGTTTTGGCTTGGGTTTGAGCCCAAAATTCGTCTCACAAGATTCAAAATAAATTTTTTATTCATCACTGTCGGGACTAAAAGGAAGGTTCGTTTGTGTGTGAAACTATTTGATTTTTTTCTATGTGAATACTCATCCGTTTGACCTGAAATTTGTCACGTTTTGTCACAAATTCAATCGAGATTTAGATAAGGGATAGAAAGATCAACACAAGAAGTTTTTTAATGGTTCACTATTTACCAAGAGCTACATCTAATCCTCATAAACTTCTGAGAATTCCACTATGCAATCAAAACACCTTGATTACACAACACACACCAAAGTGATGATCTTGAACCCATTAAGAACACACACCACATTTGACTAACAACACCATAGATCACAGAACAACCTCTGGATCTACCCAACATTAATTCTTACATAAATACAATAGTCAAGAGAGAAAAAGAATAATAACACCTGGTGCATTCACAAATTGAGAATGAAAAGTACAAAGCAATCCTATTCCACTTTTAGAAAGAATCCAAAGTTTGAAACAATCTTGGAAAAACTTATTTGAAAGAGATAAGTAAAAATAATGTATAGATTGGAACGGATTGGTTCATTCAATAAAAAAAAAACTGTGGAGTGAAAATGTAAAAAATCAAAAGGATATTTAGAAGCCATACAAACCGGTCAAACTTGTACAAAATGGGTCAAAAAATCTAGAATACCGGTTTAAAACAGTCTTTTTAAATTTTTCAAAATTTTAAATTTATTATAACTTATTGTAAAACCAAATAAAATAGATTATTTAATAAGGATTATAAATAGATGTAAATTATTTAAATAAGTGTTATTAATCTTTTCTTATAAGACATGAATCTACTCAAACCTTCCACCCTTAATTTTCCCGTTATACAGTTGTTTACGTGAAGCATTAACACGTTCTCGAGTTACAAAATTACTTACTTCATAATACAAGCTACATGTTTAATAATGGAAATATTCTTTAAGATTTTTTTTTTAATTACTATTGTTGCCGGTGAGAATTGTTTACACTGTTACATACACTAATAATAATTTAGGGTGATAGTAAACAATAAAAGCATACTCTTCACACTTTCATAAATTAATATTTTATTGATTTTTATTTTACTTTTAATTTAAAATATTATTATATTATTATAAGTAATGTTAAATATATGTTTTTTACACTGCTAAGCTAAGAAGAACTTCCACTTTAATCACTTTTAATCTGAACAAGTTTTCACTCCTTGCCAATTTTATGTATTGGAATAGAGAAAAATAAAAGTTATGTGGGTATTTTTTTTATCAACAAATAATAAATAAAATATTTTTAGAGTGTCTTAATTTTTATAGATAAAATGATTATGTTTAACCTGTTGAACACCTTATCTATATAAATTCAATGAATTCTACATATCAACAAACTAATCTTCAAGAATTTATAAAATAAATCACATCAAAATAATTTAACAATCCTCAAATTATTCTTCGAAGTCCTTATAACCAAACTTCAATAAAAAAAAAAAAAAAAACAAAACACAATACACACAAAACATCATTAAAACAATAGAAAACATAGGTAAATCCTAAGAGAGTAAAGTAATGTATAATAGTCCTAAAAATAAAAAAGTCATAGTTGACCTAATGTGTTGTATTTGTTGTTGAGATTGGGAAGGATCATTGGTTGGCTAGTATCTACCCAGTTAGTCCAATCGTATAAAATCATTAGGTCGAAACAAAAAGGTGATGGTTCACCATTCTCATTGTTCTACTCGTGCAAAATATTTTTTTTTTATACAATTTTGGACAGTTATGATGTAAAGACGTTGCAACCTATAAACTTATATTTTATGCATCAACATAATAACCAAAAGGACTTCATAATCATATAGTGGAGCTAGTTTCACAGCATAGTTTGAGAACAAAAGACACTTTGAACTTTGGAACCAAAATTGACAGGGCAACCGAATTAGGTGTTGGTGAGTCTGCTCAACTGCCCCCAAAATCTTTTCTTCCATTTTTATAATTCCATTCTCCAATGAATTATTGAGACATTTTTGTCAAAAACCTGAAATTTAAGCAAACAAACTTTACTTACACTCTCTAATCTTGCACAAAAGGAAATTAACCTTCAAGGAAGTACAAATGGAGCTTCAAAAAGGGCCTTTCTTGCTTTGAGATTTACTCATGTATATAATCCTCTAACAACTCCTTACAAATTAATCATCATATACTTTAACCACAACTACTTCATCTATATTTGCTCTAGAGGGAAATCATTTACATATATATAGTGCAAAGGTCCCCTCCATTTAAGCCACTGTTGTTGCTGCTAGAGATATGGAAGTTTCAAGTCTTCAAAAGTTGGTGAAGACAGCACCATCTAAAGCATTGGTCATCAGAATCAATTTGTTCTGTCTTGCCATCTTTCTGGTTGTTTATGCAGCCCTTCTTCTCCAACCATCTTCTTCTGTCTACTTTGAAAATGCAGCCTCCCTTGTTAGGTGCTCCTTGAGGGAGTGCCATCACAAGGTAAGGTGAGCCTACTCTAATGGCATAGTCCTTTCTTTTTCTTCTTCTTCTTCTTCCTCTTCCCCTCTTGCTTCTTTTATAGACCAAAACCAATGTTTTTTCATATTAAACAAAGTCTTCTTAAAGAAAAAGGTTTTTTCACATTAAATGAAGTCAATTTTATGGTTCAAGCAGCTTCAATCATGTCACTTTCTTTCAGTGTTTATAAATATGCAAGTGTTTGTGTGTGCATTTCATAACTTGTATGAGATATTGAAAATCATAGGAAGAAAAAGGCTTAAAGATGAAAGGGGTGTTGGAGGAACCAGAGGTGAAGCAGAGGATGCCAAAGCAGAATGCGAGTAAGATAGAGGTGCCTAGCTTCTTTGGTGAAATGGGGAAAGGAGTGAAGATGGGAATGGTGAACATGCATGAAGATGATGTGAGTGAATGGAGCAGCCTTGGAGAAACAACACAGGTTTATTTCGAAAGGGTATCAGAGTTTTTCAATTGGACAGATTTGTTTCCGGAATGGATAGATGAAGAGGAAGAGAGTGATGTTCCATCATGCCCCGAGATACCAATGCCAGATTTTGCAGCATTTGAAACCATGGATGTGATCATAGCCAAGTTGCCTTGCAAGTACCCTCAAGAAGGCTGGGGAAGAGATGTTTTCAGGTTTGACCAATACAATTTCAAAATTGTTTCATTTTTTCAGTAGTAGAATGTTATCTGATAAATGGTTGTGAATATATGATCACTATTTTTTAAGTGTTTAGATTCATTATTTATGTTTTTCAGGTTACAAGTTCATATGATTGTGGCGAATTTGGTGGTGAAGAAAGGGAAGAAGGATTGGAATTGGAAGACAAAGGTGGTTTTGTGGAGCAAGTGTAGGCCAATGATGGAGCTGTTTAGGTGCAAGGATTTGGTTAAGCAGGAAAATGAATGGTGGTATTATGAGGTTGATGTAAAGTGGTTGGAGCAGAAGGTATCTTTGCCTGTTGGGTCATGTAATTTGGCTCTGCCTCTGTGGGAACAAGGTATGCTTAGTTGCTTACATTTTCATCAAAAACTCATATCTTTGTTTATGTTACTTTTCCTCAAGTGGGTGGGAATTAATTAATAAGCTAATAAAATTATAATTTGAAAATTAATGAGTATTAATTAAGCTACTAGCCACTTTTTTTAAAGTAAGGAAAAATTCAAAAATAAAATTAAAAAATAACAAAATTTAAAAAGTTCGCGCCAGGTAGGGGTCGAACCTACGACTTTCTGCTTAGGAAACAGACGCTCTATCCACTGAGCTACAGGCGCTTGCTTGGTATATGGTGACAAAATAAAAAGTATATTTTATCATTTGTTTTCTTAACTTTGCAGGTGAAGGTTTTTGAGTTAGGTGATATCTCACATCAAGCATAGCTAACAGCTTAAAATTGTTTTTCAAGACATGAATATCAACAAAGACCATCAACTACACCTTTTCCAAATTATTTTTATTTATCCCCTTGAAGCAAGGTTGTGTTATAGTAGCATTTCTGTTAAAATGAAGATACATTTTATAGTATTATAAACAATTTTATTCCATTTCTTTTATTTATTACATGTATTGTTTTATTTTACTTTTTTCTTCATATATCTTTCTCCTTTCCACCTCAATTTATCCCAAACTGGGGTCAAAATTATAGAGACTTTTTTTCTCGTACAAATTCATGGGAGTAGGAAAATTATATATATATATATATATATATATGAAGTTTTCTGAAAGCAAATAAATAAAGTTTGATACGTTTGAGGAGTTTGCATGGAAATTGAAAACGTGTTAATATTTTATTGGTGAGTTTGCTAATAATTATATCTTAAAGATGAAGCTATCTCTCTGTTAATCTTAAAGAATCATTAGCAATGTGAAATATACAGTCCAACCGTTAATCATATTCTGTGCAGCTTCTTCTGGAAAATTGTTCTTTTTCTGTGTAAACCATATTTTATTAGACATCACTAACAACTACGATGGCTACCTCAGTTTTAATTTCTTCCAAAAACTCATGCTATATATTATATATGAAAGCTAAAGCGTAACTAATTAACTTTGATTTGAAGGGAAAGGGTTTCTTGAAACACAATTTTTTTTCGTAAGAATGCAAATTGAAGAAGATATTATAATTAACAAAGATTTTTTTAAAACATTTTTTTAATTTGAGCTTGTGAATTTTGGTTGCAATTTTCAGGAATCGACAAGGTGTACGACACGTCGAACCTGGAACAGAGCGTTCAGAGCGAAGCTCGAGCGAAACGCGAGGCCTACGCGACGGTTCTTCACTCGTCGGAAGGCTACGTTTGCGGCGCAATAATGCTGGCGCAGACGCTCCTCCGCACGGGAACCAAACGCGACCTGGTGCTCCTCCTCGACAGCTCCATCTCCGCCGTCAAGCGCCGCACCCTCGAGCTCTCCGGCTGGAAGATCCGAGTCATCACCCGGATCCGGAACCCGCGGGCCGAGAACGGCACCTACAACGAGTACAACTACAGCAAGTTCCGGTTGTGGCAGCTGACGGAGTACGAGAGGGTGATCTTCATCGACGCCGACATCATCGTCCTCCGCAGCCTCGACATCCTCTTCCATTTCCCACAGTTGTCTGCCACCGGTAACGACCAGTCCATTTTCAACTCCGGCATCATGGTTCTCGAACCTTCCAACTGCACCTTCGATGTTCTCATGTCGCGCCGCCACGATGTCGTCTCCTACAACGGGTACGAAGTTTCATGCGTTATTTTCCCGCGTAAATCTTAAACTAACATTTTTTATGATTTTGTTTACTGTTATAATCAGTAACTACGTAACAAGAAGATTTTGAGTATAATAGTTAAAATGTAAAAACTATATCAATATTAAGATCAGATAATTTATTTCATTTTTAATTTTAACATTTATTTTCAAAATTATTTTGAATTTTTTTAATCAGATCTTTAAACAAGTTAGCAATATACTTCTTCTAAGAAAATCCTCTCTAAATTAGAATATTATATTTAATGCGGACATTTTCAAAAAAATTGCTAACAACATTTTTCAATAAAGATATTTCTTTAACAATTAAAAATCACAATTTTAAAGTTAATTTTTGTTATATATTTAATTACTCATTTTAAAAGAAACATTACACATTCAGCAGCACTTACAATTTATTTTTCAATCCCTATACTTCAAAATATTTTATTGTATCTCATTTTGATATTTTTTAGTCATTACGTAAATTATTTTTAATCTCTGCCACATTAGCCTATAAAAACAAAAAGGAGATTTAAAATAATATATAAATACCAAAATAAATTATTTTTTACTATATAAACCAGAAAGATGGGTTTATATATTTAATTATAAAGACAAGAAGATTAATTAATCATCATAAGAT
>Ga0123341_1003613_pt1 | contig 13312 bp, 7 predicted proteins | sample Turbeapinknodule_FD_89959 | JGI IMG/M metagenome (GOLD analysis project Ga0123341, IMG submission 89959) | Root nodule microbial communities of legume samples collected from Mexico - Turtle bean Mexico pink nodule | ecosystem: Host-associated > Plants > Roots > Nodule | place: Mexico: Nepantla... | reverse complement strand
TTTCTATTCGGTGATTTTCTTGTAGTAAATGAAATATATTTTAATAAAAATATATATATATATATATATATATTTATTGTCGTTTTTTAAATGAATATTCTTTAATGGAAAATGATTGATGGACACTAGCTAAAATTAAGACTCGGAAAAAGATTTAAAAGAAAGAAATATTTAAGTGAGATGATAAGATGATAATATATAAAAAGTAAGCATAAAAGGTGTTAAGTTTTGTTAGAAACTGATCTTTGGAATTAAGAGAGATTAGTGACTTACATCATGAGAATGAAGAGCACCAACATGGCTGAAGAGAGTGAAGAGAGATCGAAGACAGATTCACCACTGTGTCTCGCATTCGTAACTTGGAACAACGACCCCACCACTTTCTCATAAACATTCAAACCCTCCATGCTTTTGTTCTTCCACTCCATCGCCCAAAACATCACAAACTGTATCACGTTCAAACACAAAACAGTAGCAACAAGGAGCCAGCAGTGAACAGCAGAGAGCATATGATCATACCCCACGTCTTTGAAATTCTTCAGCAGGTACGAGAATTCCTCTCTTCTGCTAACCTTTCTCAGACCCATTATCACAAGCCTCAAACATGGTGGATAAAGGGTGTTACCTAGAAGTATGTGTGGGAGTACGAGGAGGAGAAGCCCCGAATTCTTCTTGAAAACCATCATGTTCTCGTTGGTGGGGACAAAACCACAACTTGCAAAAGTGGAAACTATGGTAAACAAAGAAAATGTTGCAACCTTAATGTCTTTGTTTTTCAGTACTTGTGTTGCACTTGGTACCAAGCTCATGTACAAAGACACCAAACTGAACCCAACAAGTTGAACCACCACAAGGTAACCTAAGACTACAAAAATCAGATAAGTTAGACAGTTATACTTAAGTCTTTCACTGTCCTTAAAGGGAACCATGGTGCCCTTTGGAAGGTTAAGGTTGTGGTTTTCAGATTCTGAGTGAGGAATAATAGAGATTAAACCAAGCTCAACATGTTTGGCATGAATTTGAGGCTTCTCTGTGGATGAAAAAGGAGTGCTCCTAACTCTGTTTGGAACACTCTGAGTGAATTTGTACCTAGCAAATAGAAGGTCAAGCATGGAAGTGAAAACTTCCCCGCCAAGAAACATGAGAAGGGTGAGGAGAAGGAGTTGAGAATTGGAGAAAACCTCCATTTCAACAGCCACCATGCTGGAAACAGTGGAAGCAGAAACAGAGGTGTAAAAGAGGTCAAAGTCCTTTGGTTTAAGGGTGGTTCTTGGGTTTGAGAGCTTGAGAGCAAGGTAACCAAGAAGAGAAAGTATCCAGAAATAACAGAGTTGAATGAAGAAAGGGTGGACATTGAAGGCTAGAAAGAGGACCAAGAATCTGAGTTTTTCTTTAGTGAAGTTGAGAAAGTTGGTCATCATCATTGTATTTAGTTGAAGGATTTTGGTGTGGATTTGCCTTCAATGGAAGCTATTTTATAGCGCGACCAAACATCTCTTCATGTGGCTCTCGTTGCCTCACTGTAACCATGTATTAGGTTGCGCAAACAACAACCATAAACATTTATGCATCAGTATTCATTAAAATTAAAATATATATAGCTAACTATACAGTTTAACTAGAGATATAAATTAAAAAATATTAAAATGTCTAGAACAATATTTACATTTTTTTTATCACGAAAAGAATGGTAAATATTGAGGAAGGTGTTATATTATTTACTGTTCAAATAATAATTAATAGTGAAAATTGCACATTAAATATTTTTTTTACTTATCATATTATTAGTTGTTAATTACCTATGTAGTATATAGACACTGACATACATACTGATACACAAACACGGAGGAGATACGTATAATCTCTCTTAAATGTATGACACAGGACACATATTTATATATTATATAATTATGAATTATATAAATTGATAATAAAGATTTATATATACAAGTATATTTTAGATTTTTTTTAACAGAAATATGTTTCTCACATATAAAAATATTTGTTATTTATTTTTATAATCATAATAAATTTGACTTTGTAAAAAGTTAATATATTTTTTTATGTTATGTTGGAACTATGTTAGAATTATCAGAAATTTAATAAATATTTTTCTAATTGACACTTCACTTGTCCTACGAATATAAAAGTGTTTATGTCTGTATGTATTGACACACAATACAAGAGACGTGTCTGAATCTCATAATTAATTACTATATTTCTAATTTTTTTTTATTTCCACGTGCTTTAATAAAACTTAGACTTTCAAAACGTGTTTCCTTTAATAAGAAATGACCAATTTTCCTCTTTTTAAAACTGTTAAATGGTTATTTATTAAAATTTCAACTATATTTAGGCCCTTATGACCGACCATGTACAGCTGGTGTTTTTGTAAGAAGATTACAATACTCTCCTAATATTCTTATTTAATACTTTTTTTTACAGATAAAAAAATATCATATGCTGAAATTGTGTTTGAGTCTCCACATTAAAACTTAAAAATAATTTTATCGCAGTTTAAATTATTTATTATAAATAATATATAATTAAGTTTGATGGTAAAAAATAAATATTTTAATTGCAATACACTAATTAAAATATAATTATGTACTTATGTGTATTTATATAACAATCCCTTAAATCTGTCTCAATAATATTAGATTTTGACTTTTGACAATCCAACATTAATGTGAGAAGATAGGTATGGTATGGATGGTAATTAGTTGGCGACTGGGCATGATTTGATTTGCTAAATATTTTATTTTATATATTTATAAATAATTAAAGTAAAAATAAATAAATAAACTTTATAATTTAAATAATTACAATTTGTATATTATATAGTTTGAAGAATATACAATATTACTGTAATTTAAACTATCAACTTTGCTTGCACCGATGTGAAGTAAAAAGAAATTCAATCATAAAAATATAAATGAGTTGTTGAAACTTTCACAGTTTAATTCTCTAAATTAAAAAATTTCAACTATAATAATGAAACTAATAAGAGTTAGCATAACTAAGATGTGAATGTCAAGTTGCATTATGTAACATAAATTTTTTATTTAAAATAATAAAACTAATAAAGTAAAAATTACAAATAAAAAAATTTAAAAAAAAGAGAGTAGAAGAAATGCAGTGAGTTAATATTGGAAATATATAATCCAATCAAATTCTAAATTTGACTTCTCCCTTACTTAATCCAAAATTCTTTAATCAAAAGACGTATTGAAGGTATATTATGATTTATTTTTTGTCGGTTTATATAAAACAAAGCACCTTTATAGAAAGGATAACATAGAATAACTCCTCATATTGCATTGTGCATTATAGACACTTTCTACAAACATTTCCAACATTTTTTTTAAATGTCTTTTCCCACCTTCTATTGTTCTTTCTACTTTGAGTAGCTCTACTTTTTTATAATTTATTTTATATATAAAGTTTTCCTTCATTAATATATTGGTTTATTAGCTTTATAAATAGAAATAACTATTATATAGAAGTTTTCATAAAGTTTATCGAAAATTTCAAGTCAAATTTTCAAAAATTATAACATCAAATTTGATGAGTACACCAAACTTGCTCCTTAAAAGAATGATAACATGTTGATATTGAATATTTTTTCTTAAACAAGGTCTTTGAAATTTCTTTTATTGAGCATCTAAGTTTTTTATTTTGTTCTTCCAAAGAACTTTGATGCAAAATTATAAATTATCCATCGATAGATTTATAACATGTAGATTATTTCTATTAAAAGACTAAGTAGAAACTTAGATATTGAATTGAAAAAATTTCAAAGATGTATATTGATATGAAAAAATTATTTAGAGAAACCATCTAATGTTTCGATTTAAAAAAAGATGGATCTCATAACAGAAATTCTTGTGTATATATGCTCTGGAATAAGATCCATATATTTGTAGTCTGGTAATAAATATTCACGTGAATATTGGAGGAGATGATAGTTGAAGATAAGAATTTTTCATGTTCTAGGGCTTTCCGATGGAACAAGTTCTAACTATATTTTACTATAGCCATACATGCAGTGTAGGTGTTTGAGGAAACGTTAGTAGTGTTGATATGGTTGCAGAAAGGGTGGTGTTAAGAGAGGTGCCATGCTTTGCCACCTTTCATGTTGAATTTCTTGAGTCTCCCAAAGAACATGACCAAGATAAGGATGAACTTTCCACCATTACTCCATCTACCTGAAAATCCAACCCATGAATCTTTGCACATACCATCGCTTTTCAACTGTCTTCCGCAGCTGTAACCCATTGAGAACCCCACGTTCCCATAAGCACTGCACATGTTTCTCATAACATTTACTTAACACAGTTTGTATTGATTCAACATATTGCAGAAAGAGAGAAAAGAGGGTTCCTTGCCTGATGACTTCTAGGGTGATGTTGAGGACATTGAAGTTGAGGGGATCCTCTTTCAAGCTTTTTCTCTCAGTGATGCAAACCAGAATAATGAATATGGCCAAGTAAGAGAGTTGGGATAATACAACACACTCCACTGGTCTTTTTCTGTTTCTCTTTACATCAATTTCCTCTTCTCTTACAGGTAAAAATGTAGTGTATGGTGGAAGGTACCTGTTACATCCATAGATAGAATCACATCAAATAACTATCTCCACTGAAGTGTTTGGTTATGTGCATCTTTAACAGGTGCCATGTTCGTCTTAATATTATTATTAAAAATCCTAACTTATACCAGGAATATAAATGTTAACAGCACGTAACATGCCACTACAACTTTGGGGCTTGCCATCTGATGGAGGTTACTGAAAAAGTTAATCAATTTTGAGTTGTGTGTAGAGAGCAGTAGTAGAAGAATTGTGGAAGTAAAAAAATAAAAAGATATTTAACAATCGAAAGATAAATCACATTGAAGTCTTTTGTAATTGTACAATTGAAGGTAGAGTTATGGATAACATGAAAAGTACGTGTAACATGTTTTTTTTATTGGGATTGGTGCCTTGAACTGCTGGTTTAGGTTTAGGGTGGTAGGAATTTCCTATTGTGTTTTATAGATTCTCATCAATAATAAAAGCTATGATAAAGTAGTTTGTTTTTAATTATATTGTTCTCTTTGTTATAGAAGTTTGTCTCTTTTGTTTAGATTGTGTATATAAAGTTTTAGCATACAACTCAAAGAAATAGAAACACACATAAACAAATTACACTATAAATAAATGTATAACCTATTTTTCTTCTTAATTTGGTATATTATTTTTACCCTCTTCCCTTTTATATTAAAAAAAGAAAAGAAAAGAAAAGAGAAAACGTTTACTGGTGTCAAAATGTGTATAATTTGATGTTAAAAAAACAAGTAGAAGACCCATTTGTTACAGATTTTGATAAAAGAAATAACTTTTTAAAGTAAATAGTTTGAAAAGGTTTTATTTGGCCTTGAAAATAATATTTGGTCTTGATGATCCTAGTAGAGATATTAGTGACTTACATCATCACAATGAACAGTACTAATATGGCAGAAGAGATGGAGGAGAGATCAAAAACAGATTCACCAGTGTGTCTGGCGTTTGTTACTTGAAACAATGATGCTACCACTTTCTCATACAAATTCATACCCTCCATGATCTCGGAGTTCCATTCCACAGACCAAAACATCACAAACTGTACAACATTCAAACCAAACACTGTACAAACCAGAAGGCAACAACCAGAAACAGAGAACAAGTGTCTATAGCCCAAGTTTTTGGAATTCTTTAGCAAGTGTGAGAATTCCTCTTTTCTGGTAACTTTCTCCAAAACCATTAGCACAAGTGTGAGACAGGGTGGATACAGGGTGTTACCTAGAAACACATGTGGTAGGATAAGGAGGAGAAGCCCCGAGTTCTTCTTGAAAACCATCATGTTCTCGTTAGTGGGGACAAAACCACAACTAGCAAAAGTGGACACTATGGTAAACAAAGAAAATGTTGCAATCTTAATGCCTTTATTTTTCAGTACTTGTCTTGCACTTGCTACCACAGTCATATAGAAAGACACCATACTAAAGCCAACCAATTGAACCATCACAAGATAACCAAACACCACGTAAGTCAGATAACGAAGAGAGTTATACTTAAGTCTAATGCATGCAACATTATGAGAAGGTGTGTGGTTTTCTGATTTTGAGTGAGGAATAGAAACTAAACCAAGCTCAATTTGAGTGGCATTGGTTGGGGACTGGTGTGAGTGTGAAAAAGGATTGATGGTAGTGTGAAATAGTTTATTCCTAGCAAGTAGAAGGTCGAGCATGGAAGTGAAAACTTCCCCTCCAAGAAACATGAGAAGGGTGAGGAGAATTAGTTGAGAATTGGAGAAAACCTCCATTTCCAAGGCTACCATGCTAGAAGTTGTGGAAGCAGAAACTGAGGTGTAGAAGAGATCCAAGTTATTAGGCATAGAAGGGGTCCTTGGCTTTGAAAGCTTGAGACCCAGAAAACCTACCACAGAAAGGATGAGGAAGTAGCAGAGTTGAAAAAGGAAAGGGTTGAAATGGAAGGCTAGAAAAGGAGGCAAGAACCGAAGGGTGCGTGGGAAAAAAGTGGAAAAAAAGAAGAGTGTTTTGTGCATGATTGTACTATGTTGAAAGTACAACAAGTACGATAGTTTGGTGTGGATAATTATCCTTGAAAATGGAAGGCATTATATAGGAACAGAATGCTGAGATTGTGCAAAAGAAGAGAAAGAAAATGCTTAATCATTGATCTTGAATAATGTTTTGAAAACAAGCCAACGTCATATTCATACAAAAAGGAGTGGGTGGTGCCGCTACTTACATATAAAAAAACAACACTGATTCATCTTATTAAAATCACTGTTTATTGACTTCTCCCAATCATTACTCCCTAAAAAACACCTTACTACAAGTGTTGAAATGTTAACATTTATACAAACGTAAGACATGTGCAGATTATTATTGTTATAATTCATTCAGAATCCAACATGCCTGTTCAGCAGCAAAAAACAGGTCACAAACCTATATGAATCTACTAAACACCCTGAGAAAGACCTTACTTAACCATATAAGGTCATACACAAATAAGGTGTGTACAAAAATGGTGCATCTAGGCAAAGCAAATAGCAACAAATGATAATAATAACAACATATTACATCATGCAGACTCACCTCCCAGTGTTATCTTGAGAATTTTTAATAAGTCATTCTCCACTTTTCCCCTTTTGTTCTAGAAAAATTGTGACAGATGCCAAAAAATGAGTTCCAGAAGATTCCAAAACTGCATAGCAGTATATTTGCAATAGACAAAACAATGTCTTTCAAATAGGAGTGAATTCATAACCTATTAAGTTGATGATTAGTGAAGTAGCAAGCAAACTCAAAGAAAAGTTTAGTAAAGTCACAAGACTAAAAAACAAAATAACAGTGAGAAAGTATCAAATAGATATTATTTACAAGTAAGAAAATACCTAAACAAAATCATTTCTTTTAAAAAATCATAATTGAATTGTATTCCCAACTAAGATATAATGTAACTTTTTACATTTAAAGTCTATAAATTATATTGAAATTCGCTTTAGATATCACTTAATAATCAATATAAAACATCTAAACAACATAACTAATATAAAAGGTTTATGATATAATATTTTCGGAAAATAATACTTTGATAATCTTTAGAGTTGTATATAACTCTTGATGTGATGAGTTTAAAAATAAATATATATAATAAATAATATGTTTGAAATTAAATGATATAAAATAATATTATTGAAAGTTATAATCTGATTATATAAAAAATATGAATTGTCAACGTATCATTATCTAATATTCTCCTTCTCTACCTAATATAAATCTACCACAAAAATGGCTACTTCTCTACCTAATATAAATCTACCACAAATGGATGGATTATTGTGATCATACAAAATTCAAAACATTAATATTTTTTTTATTAGAAAAAAAAGAATTATATAAATAAATATATACAAATTAGAACACATGAATAGTACCAAAGATGAGTATTGAGTATATATACTTAATAACTATCACTATCCTTAAAAATGGTATGATTATAAATACTAACGTATAAATATTATTTAGTAAGTACCTCGTACCCATGAAAGAGTAATGATATGATCATAAACAACCAGCTGGCGTATTTATATAAAATATGACTAAAACTGTTTAATAATATATAAATTAATTAGACCAAAGTATAATTAAATCAAAGAGATAGAATCGGACCAATAATTAGTCATTTACAATACAAAATGTCTTCATTCAAGTTTACGTAATGCGACATTATTCGTTATTGATTTATAAAAACACTTTTTTAACCTAAAATAATGTCCTTTGTTTAATCTAAGTAGTCGTTCATTTTCAATTATTAACGTTTCAATATTTTTTTATTTCAAAATTATTGATGTACTATATTATAAATTTCAAGTCTCATTGGTTTTATTTTATTTTTTCAAATATATCACTATTTGATGACAATATTGTTATTAAAACCATATCAAATAACCAATTATTAAAATCATGTCAAATGATTAAATTTGATTTTATAGCTTACATGAAAGAAAAACTACGAAGAAATTATATACCAGCATTTTACATATGATATACATTGAAAGAACTTCATGATCCAGTATTGAATGGGATGACATTTGGCAAACATTACATTGGTGAAATTTGATATTTCCTCAATGCAAAGTTTATAGACTCTTGATATTTTTAGATTAACCAAAAAATGAACACTTAATCAAAGATGGGGAAATTGAGTCTTAAAGCAGGTTAATTGTGTTGTTCATTAGTCATTGGTGAAGTATCTCTTGTGTTCTTCGGGTTTCTTGGTATATTGTCTTATTGGTGATATTAATCATTTTAATTCGTGACTTCGATAAGAGGTTTATGCTATACGCGAGAAAAATGGTGTCTCTTTTCCAAAGAAAATATTCATATTATTGTAATCCAAACTATCAACATTGTTACTTCTACGGTGTGTAAAAAAGAAATTCAATCACATGAAGTTGTTGAAGCTTTCTAAGCATAATTGTTTGAATAAGTGATAAAGAAACTAATAAAAAATTATATAAATAAATTGAAAGTTAACTTACATGGTAGTATATGAGTTTAAAATGTAAATAATAATGAAAAAAAAAATAGAAGAAATGAAATAAATGTAATGGACAGAAATGTTGGAGACCTTGGCCAGGTAAGAGTGGTCCAAATAAGGATTGACCCAAAAAAGGTAATTAAGATAAAAATATATTCTATCTGTTGTGATATTATTATGAAGATGAAAGATATAATTGTTATTGTTTAAATTTGTTATCATATTATTATGAAAATAAAGAGATATTTTATCTCTTGTGATAGTATGCAAGTTAGTTATATATATTTTATCCATTGTGATATTATTCTCAAAATGAAAGATATGATGGTTATTGTTTAAATCTATTATCATATTATTCGGAAGATAAAGAAATATTTTATCTCTTATGATAATATGTAAGTTAGTTATATATTAATTAATACATGTTAGTTATGTATTAATTAATAGTTGTTGAGAATAAAAGAGGAACACCCGAGAATAATGGTGCGCATGTTAAACAAAATGTTGGTGCATGTGGTTTTCTGTTATTATTTTATGCTTTTAGTAGATATTATATTCTCGTGAGTGAAAGTTGTTAAACGAGTAAGCTATAAAATGAACTTGAGACCCTAGATAAAGGTACACTCTTTCTGAATACTAGACTGAAAGACCTCTCTATCCTAACCGAGTAGTATGCAAGTTAGTTATATATATTTTATCCGTTGTGATATTATTCTGAAAATGATTGATATAATTGTTATTGTTTAAATCTATTATCATATTATTCGGAAGATAAAGAGATATTTTATCTCTTATGATAATATGCAAGTTAGTTATATATTAATTAATACATGTTAGTTACATATTAATTAATAGTTGTTGAGAATAAAAGAGGAGCACCAAAGAATAATGGTGCGCATGTTAAACAAAATGTTGGTGCAGGTGGTTTTCTGTTATTATTTTATGCTTTTAGTAGATATTATATTCTTGTGAGTAAAAGTTGTTAAACGAGTAAGCTATAAAAAGGAACTTGAGACCCTAGATAAAGGTACACTCTTTCCGAATACTAGACTGAAAGACCTCTCTATCCTAACAGAATCACATTCCAGTGCAACGAAAAGATGCAAAATTGAATATGGAGAAGACAGGATAAAAGCAGAGCTTTCCACCCAGATTAACAGATCAACCAACAACAAAGCCAATTGACAAGAACAGTAAGTAATATTAGAAATGTAAAATATAAATAATCAATTGAGGAATAACAAAGACTTTCATAGTTTTTAATGCACCTCCATAAATTTTCATATTTCCAAAAATACCCCTCTGTAATACTCCAGGTTACATAATCCAGAAGTCTTTTTTTCAAATTCGTAATTAGCTTCCGAATTACATAATCTGGAAGTTTTGTTTTCAGATGCATGATTAGTTTCCGAATTATGTAATCCTTATAACTTCCGGATTACATAATTCGAAAGTCTTTTTTCAAATACGTGTCCGGATCACAAGAAGGATAAAAATGTATTTTCTTGTTGTGTATGGGAAGACGACAGAAGAAAGAACCTATGGAGGTGCACAAAGAAACAGTCAAGGAGTGAATGTTACCACTATCTGGATGATTCCAATTGCGTTACAACAAAGAGGTCAAATAATTGGCCTCATATTTTTCAAAACAATTTTCCCAGTATATCATTGAATTCAACGTTTATTTTAAAATTGGGGAAACCAACCAAGATGATATCTTTATTTCCCAATCAGAAATGTTTTCTTTTTTTCAACTTAAACCAGTTTGCCTTCAATAAATTTGGTAACAAAATACAAAGGCTACCCAAAAATACCAAATAAGTGTTAAATAACCAAATCAATAAAAAAAGTCGGAATACAACATTAGACTGCATCTACCTCAATCTTTACTTTCTTTCCCAACTTTGACATCCTAATCACCAAGGTTGTCAAACTCGAGAGTGTACGTAGGTGAGAGCCCATTAGACTCGACTCGTAGAGTCGACTCGTAAACTCTTAGGAGTTTACTTTCACATGAAAAAAAATATTTACATCAAAATTTCCTAATTAAAAAAAATATCTGCACCTTATTTAAATAAAAAGACCCAATTTAGTGCAACCCAATAAAAGAAAAAACCCTAATTCCCTAAATCACACCACAAAAGAATGCAACCCTAATTCCAGCACCACCGTCAACCTACCACTCGTGACCATCGTATACCGCACCTGCTCCGCTCGGTTGCAACCACTGCCGCACTTGTTCAGAGAAGACGCATGACCTCCGCACTCCAGAGAAGACATAACACCACCAAAACGAACGTCAAACAAAACGTGAACCCTAAAGACACCATTTTGGGTTAAAACAAAAACCGAGTTAAACTCGCCAACTTGGAGCAGACTCGCGAGTTTGAACGATTTCACCGAGTTCACTCTGAGTCTGTCGAGTTTACTCAAAAACCAAGTCTACTACCGAGTTAACTCGGTAAGGGTATGTGGACACGTAAACTCGTACAAGTCAACGAGTTGACTCACGAGGTTTACAACCTTGCTCATCATATGTGCTTTTACAGTTTCACCTCAAAAGATTATTTTTATTCTTTTATCTAACTTGTCGAGTCCTATTACTTTTTGAAAAGAGGTTGGGCTAAAGAATATGTTGCATATAAAAAAGATTTTACTAGACACTTCTATAACATTGTCCCAGTGTCAATTTTCATGAAGACAAATAAAAGAACCATGACTTGTTTATGCAGACAACAAATATAGAACCCTTATTTCGGTCAGTTTATCTCACAAATTAACCAAATACTCTTTACAAAGTCTAATATTATCAAATTATTTGATGCAACTTTTATCACTAATTTGAGGTATATTCAGGATACTATTAATTTTAAAACATGGTAACATAACACAATTTTGAAATGAAAACAGCCAATGGAGAGGTTTTATAAGCCTGTGGCAATTAAGAAGAAAACACATGTGTAGCCTGGTATCAAGGTCTAACTTTTATAACCCCGAATTATTACAAAACCAACCTCCACAGTCTCACATGAACTTCCTGTACGGCCTACCATTATCTTCATCTTGCATATGCTGTAACAATAACAGTTCAAATTTGCACTAAATCATATGGTTAACTGCAAAGAAAAGCATTCAGAAGTACACCCAAAAGGCTGGTTAAAAAAATAAGAGTGAAAAGAAAATTTAACAATAGCACAGTTGAAAGTAGATTACAACTGAAAGATCGAACAGAGTCAAAACTACTTCAACACAAAAATAACATTTGATATGATGAGTGGTGTAAGGCAAAAAATTTCAAGGTAGCTCCACTGAGACAATATTTGTAAACAGTTTAGTTACCGCCTATGATCCATCTCCATTTTCTCGAAAATTTAAATAATGCAACAAATTAAATTAAGCACACAAAATTAGGGCGTTTAATTTCTATTTTCGAAAATTTTCTTAGTTTTCAAAATGAAACGAAACAATGTTGGTTGGACAGAAGTGATTGAGGATGGTTCAAGACACAGGAGAGCTTAAACTCTGAAAATAAAAGGATGATATTCCTAAAACCCTAATTGTGAATTGGAAATTGGTGAATGGATGAATTGGAAATTTGTAGGGGCAGTGTCCTCTGTGCACACAAATACATACATACATACATTGAAATTGAAATTGAAATTGAAATTGGAATTGAAAGAGAAAGGGTAAAGGGGACTGACGAATTCACGAACAATGCCCTTGTAAACAAGGACGGGAATGGCGATGCCGAAGATGCCAACAAGGGCGAGGTTGCGGCGAGTCCAGCGGAAATTGTGCTCCAGATTCTCTCTAGCAGTGCCCCAATCCTCTATGAATTTGTTCTTGTTTGCTTCCATTCCTCCTCCCATCTTTCTCTCTCTTCTCTCTCTCTTCTCTTTCTCTTCTCTTCAGATCCAATCCCTCTTCTCTTCTTCCTCCTTCCTTTCTCCCCTCTCCCTCACTTACCACGCTTTACATCCATGGGCCTAGGCCCACTCCCTTCTTCATTTATCTCAGCCAAATTCTCCCTGCACCATATTAATTCTAACATCTACCCTATTAACTATTGAAAATGACAAAACTATCCCTCCAAAATGACGAAAATAATATTAAATAAAAAAGGTGCGGAGAAAAATTACTTTCAAAACTCTTTTTTCAAAAATATTCTGAATTTGAATTTTTGGAACATATTTTTGAATTTCGAATTTTTTTATTTAAAAT
>Ga0123341_1003611_pt1 | contig 13319 bp, 7 predicted proteins | sample Turbeapinknodule_FD_89959 | JGI IMG/M metagenome (GOLD analysis project Ga0123341, IMG submission 89959) | Root nodule microbial communities of legume samples collected from Mexico - Turtle bean Mexico pink nodule | ecosystem: Host-associated > Plants > Roots > Nodule | place: Mexico: Nepantla... | reverse complement strand
TATATATATATATATATATACCACACAATTTCACCAAAACAACCTCTATGGTGCATACATGTTATTAAACAAATTATGTCTATTTTTATTTACTCATGTTTTAAAATCCACACTGATTCACACAATACAGAATCGTTTCGTTTCGGGATTCAGCGATTCTTTGTGTGAATCGCATGATACAGCTAAGATTCAGGGACGAAAAAGATTCTTCACACGATTCGTATCGTGGGAGGGTGAAACCGTATCGTTTCGTACAATATGTATCGTGAATCGTAAGATACTAACTACTAAATACAAATCCTAATTTTATTAGGGTTTTTATTATATTATATTGGTTATAATGTATTAAAAATCGGATTTTTTTCTTAATTATTAAACATGTTGACCTACATGAAAAGTCAAACTTATAAAATTTATAACATCATTAAAAAATATATTTATATCTTGTTTAAAAACTATTAGGGTATCTCCATTGCAAGGTCATAAGTTTAAAATTTAAATCTTATAAGATTCTTCCATTGAAGCAATGGTCATAATAATAATTATTTTATTTTATCTTAAAAGCATCTCCAAGAAGTTAAAGAAAAATATTGTTAAAGTGGGGTCTTACAAGACTCCTGCATTGGAGCAAAAGTTACAATTAAGTCTTAAAATGATGTTAATTAACCTTTCTGGTTCCCAATTTCATTCATAATAAAACAGATGACTACAGCATTTCCCTTATACTTATGATCTGAAGACACCTTGCCTCTTTCTTCCTTGCATATTTCAAAGTATAAAATCCTAACTGCTGATCTGGAACATCCTTAAGGAAATGATTTATAGTTTCTAATTAAACAGTCTTTGCAACGTTTTGGCTTCCTATGGGTTATCTTAAAGTAGTGGAATGTAGGCTTAACTCAATCTCATAAAGCTAGTTTGTAAGGTGAGGTTTGCGCTTACTTATATGCTATAATTTGGACTTATCTTTAGTCAATGTGTGCTCTTCAACACACCTCACACCGAGAATTGGACATCTCGAGCATGGGACTGGGGGAACCTAATAGTGGGTGACACAAGGCCCAACACCTTGCTATGATAGACTCTGAATGAATGACTCTTCTACCATCTTAAACTAGTGGAATTTAAGTTTAACTCAACCTCTTAAAACTGGCTTGTAATCTGGTCAGGTTGTTGTCTTCTACTTTTGCTGGACCAACCATATCAATTATTTGTAAAGAGGCTGTTAACTTATCAATTCTGACTTCTAAACTAAACTTGTCCAGGATAGTGAATAGACTTTACAGTGACTATGTTAGTCAAGATGTTGAACTCTGATGAACCATACTATACTGTGGGTTGATGATATATACCTGCTGTATAAACTTGGACCTTTGTCATGCAATTTTAGTTTGTACCATAGATGGGACTTGAATTTGTCATATAATTTTTGTTTGTTTCATTGATGAGATTTTTTTTTATTTCAATAATTTACATACATAAACTTCAATGTGATAGATTCGTTTGGGATGGCATGATGCTGGTACTTATAATAAGAATATTGAGGAATGGCCACAAAGAGGTGGAGCAAATGGTAGCTTAAGATTTGAAATTGAGCTGAAACATGCAGCCAATGCTGGTAATGATTAATTGAATATTGATTATTTCCGAATTATGCTTATGGGTAACATGCCTGATGAACTGCCATATCAGGACTTGTAAATGCATTGAAACTTCTTCAGCCAATCAAAGAGAAATACTCTGGTGTGACATATGCAGACTTATTTCAGTTGGCTGGTGCCACAGCTGTGGAGGTTGTCTCAGTTCTATTTTGGCTTTAAGACTGACTATTGCTTATTTGAATATATTCATTTATCTCATTTTTTTTAATTTCAGGAAGCTGGAGGCCCAAAGCTCCCTATGAAATATGGAAGAGTGGATGTATCTAAACCTGAACAATGCCCCGAAGAAGGGAGGCTTCCTGGTAATAACCATACATCCCGTGATAGCTTAATTGTTATCTCTTTGCTTTGTTCGCTGTAGGACCTGGATTACGTAATCTACTATTAATTTGGGAAAACAAAAAGTGAGAGAAACTGATAGCTATTCATTTATAAGATGCCTATTAATAAACTGTTTTATCATTTGAAGTTGCAAGAAATGTGAGGTTATTTAGTAAATTGTTTTCTGTTGTTATTTATTATATGTATTTAGATGCTGGGCCCCCTTCACCTGCTGATCATTTGCGTCAAGTTTTCTACCGAATGGGTTTGAATGACAAGGTAATTTTCTTTTTGTTCCATAAGGATTAAGGTTGTAAATTGGATTCCGGTCATATGTCAGATTTTGACTTTTAAATTGCTGTTTTTGCAGGAAACTGTTGCATTATCTGGTGCACACACACTGGGGCGGTCTAGACCAGATCGTAGTGGTTGGGGAAAGCCTGAGAGTAAATATACAGTATATTCTCTTCCTTCTGCCCACAAGTTATAAGAATGATTTTGTGCAAGTTGAAACCATATTTTCAAATTTTAATTTTAACATTTGATACTGGTATCCCTTGAGCACCTTAAGCACCTTAAGCTGAAGGAAATAATCAGAAGTATTGGATATATGTTTTATGTTAAAACTTTTTGATTCGTAGAAGATGGCCACTATTTGACTGCTCTCTTTCATTTCATAACTTAATTCCCATATAACAGCTTCTAGTCACTTAATTGACTGTAATATTTTCATGATTGATGAAAAGATAATGTGTGCCGCAAATTTGAATACTCCAGATTCATGTCAATTTACTGAATTTATTTCTTAATGCGATTTCCCCCATTTCCAAACATTCAGTAGTGTTTCTGCAAGGATTCCAAGTTCCACAGATGACTCACCTTGGGACTTTTTTAATAGTAGGTCTGTTTGTTTAAACCATTTTTAGAAAAAGAAGTATTTTTTTTATTTAAATAATCACTTTTTGGCAATTTTTACATGTTTGGGTAAATTTATTTAAAAAAGCAAAAGCCGAAAACTGCTTTTCGTAAGAAGCTACTGTTGCTTCTCAAAATAAGCACTTTTCTTATATTTTTTTCTTTTATTTTTTTACAATTACTTCTTTTAGCGCAAAGACAGACAGACCCAATTTAAGTTTGTGATTTAAATATTGATTGTGGTTCCTACTTTACACATAAAAGTTTTGGACTTGCTCTAAATTTGTGGCTTAAGTCTTTGTTGGCCTGCTATAGGAACAATTACTTGTTTATCTGTTGCGCTTTGAAATGAATACCTGATGAAAGGGGATTCAAAGCACATTGCAAGTACATATCAAGGGTTTTTAAATCAATCACTCTGTTTTGGAGTAGAAGACGTTATTGATGCAACATCTCTAGAATTTTAGCTTTTGTGGTATTACTGATAAATGATAATCAACTAGTTTTCAGTTATACACAATAAAACAGCAGGAAATTCACATGTATTTCTCACTCTACAGAAAGATGGGCCAGGAGCACCTGGAGGACAATCCTGGACAGTGCAATGGTTGAAATTTGACAACTCTTACTTCAAGGTCAGAAATATATTTTTATTTTTCCAGGGAGGGGGTTCGGTTCTCTATCAGGGGGAGTGTTAGAGGAGGGAGGAGTACGGGAATTTACCCTTTTGTTTTTTGTGACTGTGGTTACATCAAGGACATTAAAGAAAAAAAGGATGAAGATCTATTGGTATTGCCAACTGATGCTGCTCTATTTGAAGACCCATCCTTCAAGGTAAGCTCTGGAGGTTTATTTCGTGGTTATTACAATTCAATTCAAAAATTGTGACATACCAAAACAACAAATAATTTATGAAATATTCAGGTATATGCTGAGAAATATGCTGAAGATCAGGAAGCATTCTTTAAAGATTATGCTGAAGCCCATGCAAAACTTAGCAACCTTGGAGCCAAATTTGATCCTCCAGAGGTCTGTTCAATTTGAATTACTGTTACTGTGCTTTACAAATTAAGATATCAGTTCTTGTGGACTTAACTTCGTTACCTTTCATGTCTGTATATTCAAGTAAATATAACGAGACAGTTAACCTATTTACCAAGTAAGAAGTTTTCTTTGGTATCTCTTGATCAGGGCATTGCGATAGATGATTCTCCAAATCCAAAGGCAGAGAAGTTTGTAGCAGCCAAATACTCCACTGGAAAGGTTCTTATCTTTGCACATATCAAATCTTACTATTCATTTTGTTTATATTGAGAAAATATATTGGATAGCTTTCTATGGAAGACTTGCATAGGATGTATATTTTGCTTATTGTTCATTGTTTTACTTTTCCTGGTTTGGTGCAGGAATAAAAACAAGTGTCATGTTTTCTTGTGCAAGTATCTTTTTGTAATACAAGATGAAGCTATTTTCAAATCATGTGATATATCACATGTAAAATATGGAAGTTTTAAATGAAGAAGACAGGAATAAAATTCAATAGTGTTCCTATTTGAATTGCAGAGAGAGCTATCTGAAGCAATGAAGCAGAAGATACGGGCTGAATATGAGGCCGTTGGTGGAAGCCCAGATAAGCCTCTACAGTCGAACTATTTTCTAAACATCATGATTATTATTGCAGTTTTGGCACTTTTGACATCACTTCTCGGAAACTAGTTGGATTTTGTTCTACTGATTTTTGCTATAATTGCATTGGTATTTACACACTTGTTCTAATTTTTAAAACAATGGTAGCAAGTATTTTCTTGATTGACCAAAAATAAGCACTTGAAAACAGTATATAATTGCGGCAATAAATCATATAATCATGACTTGGTTTGGGATTGGAGGAGTTATAAAAAATTTCTGGGTGGGTAAAACGAGGTGGTAGAATCTAGCATATCAGTATTTGGTACCTCATGACTTGTCAGTTTTTATAAATTATCTCTTTTCTGCTCAGCAAATGAATTATCCTATTTTTTTATCTCTTTCTGCTCAGCACATGAATTATCCTATTTTTTTTATCTCTTCCTGTCTTTTTGCTGACAGAACATTAGAGAGGTGGGTTGGAATGGGAAAATTCTTTATTTCTGTTCTAACCAAGAGGGGATGTCTTTCAACTAGAGCATTTAGTTTAGTCAGAAACAGGGGTTTCCAGTTGAGTTGTTGTTCTACCTTGATCAGGTCATCTTCTTTCCCTTGTATACAGTAGTGTTCTCCCCCCATTGTCCTTGTATCTAGTCTTGTTTTGAGTTATACTCCCAAATTAATTACAATCCCGCATATCTAGTCAATCTCTATAATTAACGTTCTCTCCTGTTTATGAGAAGTAAATGAGATATTTTTCATTAATTCTAGAGATTGACATTAAGACTATTTAGCCACATGATTGGACTCGGTCCATGACCTCATAGCTCCCTAGTCTCAGGCGTAAGCCAATGAGACTAATAAGTTCATAAACATTAACGGTAGAAATCGACATTAAGATAGTTTCACCACATGATTGGGCTCGGCCCATGACCTCACCTGCAATGTATGTGTTAATTTAAAACTCGTTTGGATGAAGCAAATGCCCGACACCATGCCAAGTTAAGACTTGTGCATGGTTTTTATTTTCTGATGATGACATTTCCTTCACTTGCAATGAATGTTAATTTTAAAACTCATAAACTGGACCGAGCAAGTATTCGACACCATGCCAAGTTAAGACTTGTGCATGGTTTTCCTTCACATCAAGTTAAGACTTGTACATGGTCTTCAATAAATTGGACCAAGCGAGGTCGACACCATACCAAGTTAAAGACTTGTGCATGGTTTTTCTTCACGTTAAATTAAAACTTGTACGTGACCTTTAATAAATTGGACCGAACAAGGTCGGCACCATACCAAGTTAAGATTCACGTCAAGTTAATACATGTACGTGGTCTTCAATAAATTGGACTGAATGAGATCGGTACCATACTAAGTTAAGACTTGTGCATGGTTTTTCTTCACGTCAAGGTACAACCTGTACGTGGTCTTCAATAAATTGGACCGAACAAGGTCGGCACCACATACCAAGTTAAGACTTGTGCATGGTTTTTTCTTCATGTCAAGTTAAGACTTATACGTGACCTTCAATAAATTGGACCGAACAGGGTCAACACCATACCAAGTTAAGACTTGTGCATGGTTTTTTCTTCATGTCAAGTTAAAACCTGTACGTGACCTTCAATAAATTAGACCGAACAAGGTCAACACCATACCAAGTTAAGACTTTTGCATGGTTTTTCTTCTAATATGTAATTGATAACTTTAACACAATAAATACATATGAAATTAAAAATACACTGTAATTCTTCATTTAATTCTTCGGAAACACTCGTTGATTACAACTTATAAACAAACTGTAATAACAAGTTTTGAAACTAATTAACAATTTCAACCATAATAAAAACTAAGGTTAGTTATATTCCATGTTCTCGGTATACGACCTCCATCTAAAGTTTTCAAGCAATATGCTCCTTTTCCAACAACTTCTTGAACCCGATAGGGTCTATCACCAGAAACATAAACATCCTAATTTAAGAAAATTTAAATTAATTAAAATTATTTGGTTGGTTTTGGCAATTTCCATTTGTCAACCATCCCCAATTGGATATTATTTTAAAACAGGAGGGACTACTATTAAAAAAGTAAAAACATATAAAATAAAAAAGAAACAATGAAACACAACAAACATAAAATAGTGCCTAATAAACTAAAATTGAAAAATTAGCCAAATTTTCTGTTCTTGGTACTTGGCCACGGCCAAACGACATGCTTTCCTTCCTACTTCTTCACAAATGCCATATGGTTTCACTGAAAATATCAACCGCACATATGATAAACACATGATAATTATTTTCATCTTGTCACGTTAAAAACTTTATAAAAACAAGATATAAAAAATCTATAAGAAACAAGAGTATATAACTCAAACACGAGGGTTTGCATGTACAAGATTTGATGTATTGTCTCCCCTTTCTTTTGTGTCATCGTACTTTCTATCACTTACATTTCTAAAAATGGCACAGGATAGATTTATCTGCCCTATGGTAGGCGTCAAAATGTTCTAGCCAAGAGGGATGTCTTTCAACTTGAGCATTCAGTTTAGCCAGAAACAGTGGTTTCCAGCCGAGTTGTTGTTCTACCTTGATCAGACCATCTTTTTTCCCTTATATACAATAGTGTTCTCCCCCCTTATTCTTATATTTGGTCTTGTTTTGAGTCATATTTTCAAATTAATTACAATCCCGCATATTTATTCAATCTCCGTAATTAACAATCTCTCCTCTCTATGAGAAGTAAATTGGATTTTGTTCATTAACTCCAGAAATCGGCATTAAGACCGTTTTGTCACATGATTCGGCTCGGCCCATGACCTCATAATTTTCAATAATTCTCTTCTTTGAATTCTTTTTTAGCTAACATTTTCATTTTCAATTTCAGTATATCATTCCAAAATTCTGTAGAATTCTCTGAAAATCCATCCAGTAATATTTTCTGACCATGGAAAAAATCCTCTGCAACTCACTCGTCAATTTCATGTTTAGATACATGCTCTTTCACACATTTTCACCATTATTATCAGGTGAGAATCATCTAAGAATAGCAAAATAAAAAACAAAGCCCGTTGAATGTTAATTAGTGTGAAATAGACTGACATTATTTAGTAAGATCTAAGTTTCACCTAATAATAGTGTAAATAAAGAATACTACTAATTTGCTAGCACTTTTTTCTTTTCCCAGTACCTGGACCTCTTTGTATTAGCTGTTATCTGTTGTAGGACAGTGCAGTTAATTGGTTGGACTGGATGTGGCTTTTGCAAATTGCAACAAGTAATGTTAAATTTTTTTACAATATTTCTCTATTATTCCTCTCTATACTTTATAAAAAGCTATTGGATGAAAAAGTAAATGCATTTAAATTCTTCAAATCAAACAGTATTCAATATTTTTCTTTTAGTAAATAGATTTGCTGCGTATTTGGATTTTAAATAGTTATCAATGTTTGACAATGTGTTCTGGTCAAATTGTGTAAAAAGCAACTAATTGTTGCTTCTGCAATCCACGTCTGAGGTGTGTCATGACACGGCTGTTGATAAAACTATTCATAGCTTTAGCCAATTTTTTAATACATTCAATGTAAAATGATATTCCTTAGTCTTGCTAGTTTTATCTTTTAATGTATATTCGGAAGGAGAAAAAAAGGAAGATGAAGGGTTACTTTTAGGGAGAGTTCTCTGTGTCTGAGAGTTTACCATAGAAAGTCTCTTTTCTCTTCCCTCTGGTTCATTTTGTTTCATCGATTCAAATGTATCTGAAATCAATAAAAAAAAATTTCATTGCTTCAAATATTGAACCATCCCTGGGAAAAAATGTTGACAGGAACCAATTTTCCAAATGTTGTGTGTAACTTCATCCTGGTGTAGTTAGCTGTTATCTTAAAGCACTAGTCACTTTCTTGAGTCATGAGGAAGTTGAACAGGAAAAAGAAATAACTTTTTCTTTAGTTTGAATTCAACTTCATCCAAGTATGGCAAAACAAAACACGCAGGAAAAAGAGGTGCGCAAGGATTTCGGCAGCCACGCACTAACAACATTGACAAATTTTTTTTTAATTTAGTATTATTTTAATTTTGACATTCATTTTGGTTGAACAGACTTTGACTCCTTCCCTCATCTCCTTCCTCTTTTTATAAAATTTATTCGTATTCTGCAGCTTATAAGGAGTAGGTAATTACGTTTCACCATTCTTTTAGTTATTTTCTTGTTCTGTGTAGTCTCATTTTGAATGAATGAGTTCACTTAGGAAAATATATTTGTTTTAAGATAATTCAAGGTGGTGGCGCAAGTACTCAGTCGTAACTAATTTTTATGCAATTCATTGATTAATCACAAAATTCAAGTTGTGCGAGTTAAAAATTTGACTTGTTTGTTAATGACTCGTAGGTAGCCCATTTTTATTACAAGGGTCCAACTAGATTAGTTGTAAAATATGAATAATTGTATTGCTATTTATTTTTGTAGTCGGAATTTTAGAGTCAGAAAGATTTATTAATTATAACATTCTAAAATAAAATAAAAAACAAATCTTAGTTTTTGTTCAAAGGTAATTTTGGAATTGAAAGACTTATGGAGGTACAGGAAGTAGGAAGTAAAACTATGGAGATGAGGATGAAATTGTCGTTGGTGTGAATAGAAGAGGCTTAGGTTAAGTAGGCATATGTACCAAAAAATATTTGAAATTAAAATTGATAGTAATTATTACAATTTAAAACAATTTATTATTTTAATTTAAATTAATAATATGTTTATGATAATAATAATAATTTATATTTGAAAAATGTTACATATTAATAAACTAATTTTACTGAAACTAAATTATGTAGCGCAACAAATTAAATTTGAAAAAAAATGTAAAATGTTATTAAGCTTGTTATACTCATAATTTGTGTATGGAGATTACTATATTACCAAAAAAGAAAATAAAGTAAATATGTCTCGTTTTACAAACTCAATATTTAAATTTTTAATATCCGAGTAGATGATAAAAAATGTCTGTTTCTTAATTGTACAGTGACAAAATCGTAATACAGATAAGCTTAATAATCTGTTCTAAAAACTTTAACTCTTTACGAAACAGAAAGAATATTTTCATGACCATAAAAAAAGGCACCCACTTAACAATCAACTTTAATAATATAATAATATATATTAAGATTTTAAATTAAAAAATAAAATAAGTATTATTATTTTGAATTTCAAATAATTTTATTTTTTTTGTCTTTTAGAACCACTCGTCTACCAAAACTTTTGATAACGTTCTTTACCAGCATTATATGAGATGGTATCACTAATGAAATAACTGCGTAAATAAATGAAAGCATGAACATTTATATGAAATATCACTTTCTGTGTGAAACAAACTGGTTGGTCAAAGTAGGAAAGCTGACTGGTGTTGGATGTGAAGTCGTTTGCAACTTGCTTTGATAGTCAGAGTGAAAAGCTGCGAAAAATGGGTCTGTTTCCCAATTAGGAACATGTGGGTTCTTGTGTTGATTATCACTCTCGTAGATGAATCACATTTGGTAAGCTTTTTGTTCCAGTAAATTATGAAGATTCTCTTTCACATCTCCCTCACCATTTTAGTGATCAATGAAAGTGTAAAGTTCATTATCCTTTCCCACTTTTGTGGCGTCAAAACTTCCCAAAACCTTCAAAGTGGTCACACGGCCACTGGACCAAAAAATAAAGTGGCTTGCTGAAAATTTGTTTTTCTATTTTCTTTTTGCTTCTTCTTTTATTGCCTCTCACTACTCCAAACAAATTTACATTTCTCCCTAAAATCAAGTGGGAATTTGTTCACTCTTTTCCATTGTGAACGCGTGTAATGCTTTGCTGGTCGCAACGTCCAAGGTTGTACTTGTACATGTATTTGTTTTTCTTTTCTCCAAGGTGATTCAAAGTTTTAAAAACCAAACTTTTGAAAGTAGTAAATGTCCAAGATAGGCTTCAACAACATTGCCAAGCATGTGCAGGAATTACACAACTTTCTGTTGATTTATTCGTCGTTTTTAATGGTATTGATTCATTTCTGTGTATGACTTTATAATGTCAATTTTCACACACCATTAGTATATCTTTTGAGATTTGAAATGTTGACTTAGCCTGTAAAAGTATAATCAGTTTGAGATAACAAAACAAAACAAGACATTATATTACATTAAATATAATATTAAAGTTTTTTTTTTATAAAAAGTTTTTATGTTAGGCAGTTACTTGACATCTCAGCTAGGTTGACATCTCAAGTAACAATAATCATTTATCATCACATGAAAAAAGTATTATTAAAAAAAGAAAAAGAAAGAAAATACAAAAATATGGGAGACTAGACCAAAACCCATATGTTAACAAAAACGATACATAAATAAACTATACTTATTAATAAAGAATTCTAAAACACATACTAGATGGAAGTCTATTATACCAATAAAAGAATTTTCTATGAATAAATCCTAAATTAACCAACTTATCAGCACACGCATTCTCTTCACGAAAAATATGAGTAACCCTAAACCTGGTTTTTTCACAGTAATTAAGACAAGTATTCCATCGATTACGAAGCATCAAAGAACATTTGTCCTAGCAGTAAACGCATCACAAACCAAGACAGAGTCACATTCCAGCCAGACATTAGTAAGACCCAACTTTTGAGCTTTCTCCAAAGCATATATAACTCCATAAAATTCAGCAACCAAAGCAGTCTGAACGTCAAGAAACGCAAAGAAAGCTCCAATAAACTTCCCCATACTCCACGAAAAATACTTCCACAAGCGGCAAGACCTGGATAACCCCTAGCAGCCTCATCAGTGTTAATTTTAACCCAGTGTGGTGAAGGAAACTCTCTACTAACAGGAAGAGGACGTAGAATTTTACTAGTACGAGTGTTAATACCAAAAAACTTGAGCACATTGAAATCGACATATCATTCTTCATTAAAGCTTTAGACGAATTATCTACTAGACAAGTTAAATCTTTAATAACCAAAATAACCCTATAAACCTCAATCTTATCCTGAAAACAAGCATAATTTCTCATACGCCATATCATCCAAATAGAAAAAGTTATCACAGCTAGCTTAACCAATTTAACCAACGGACTACCATCACTCTTAATAAAATAAAGAAAAACATCCTTATTAGAGAAATCATAAGTAGGAAAAATGTGTCGAACCCAACTCCAAATACGCAAAACATTAGCCCATTCAAAAAATAAATGTTGAATAGATTCCTCGTACTTTTCACAAAGCGTACTGTAAGGATCTAGAAAATAACCTTAGAGTAGAAGTGGTATATTTTAAATGATACTTGAATATTTTATTATTAAAATGAAAATGACATATAAATAGAAAATTATTCAGGTTTCATTTTAAAATAACCACCATCTCTCTAAAAGTTTCCCTTTTCCTTTCTCTCCCTTCTTTCTAAGATTCTGATCTCCTCGTTCATCTGTTTGACGTAGAGTAAGTTTATTTTTTGTACCATTTTCCTTTCCTCTCCTTCTCTCTATGATTCTGACATCCTCAGTTATCAGTTTGACGATCGGAGTCTGCCATTGGACTCCTGGCAATGGACTCTACAAGATTGCCCGATCAAAATCCTAAACAGAGTAAGTTCATTTTTGGCCCTTTTTTCTTTGAGTCAAATTTTGAACTTGGGTTGTCTCTACCTGAGTTTTACATGTGACTCTTTTAACTTTAGGGTTAATCTCTGTTAACTCAAGGTCATAGTTATATAGTTAGATTTTGATTAGGACTTTGTGGTGCAGGTTAATTTCCTTTAAGCTTTTGGGTAGATTTGGAGCTCTTAGTGAGCATCAGCTAAAGTTCAGGTAAGGGAAGCTAGTCTTATTATTTTCAATAAAATCCTAGGTTAGAAGATTCTGGATGTGGAGGTGACGTGGTCACCAATTCCAATTGTTTTTGCTTGCAGGATTGTCTCTTTTGAAGAGTAAAGTAATATATTGATTGGAATGGTTGATTTTGAATCTTTTATATTGATTTTAAGGTGAATAATTTGTTGAAAGTGTTTGTGATTGAGAATTGAAAGTGTTTGAATGATAATATGAATGAGTTGAACTGTTCTTTTTTAATATTTTGTTGAATTACTGAAGTGAGATGTTTGATGAGAAGTGGTTGTGTGATTTCAGATGATGATTGATTTAAAGAGCATATATTTGGAATTACTTATGTGTTTAAGTAAAGTTTGAGATATATTTGGATTGTTTATAAAGTTTAAATATGAAGTGATTGAGTGGTGCATTGATATGTTAAATGATGTATGTAATGAGGTTAAAGTGTGATCAAGACGTGGTATTTTCAGGAAAGGAAATACCATGTTGAGATTGTTATTAGGATGTATTGATTTGTGAGTGTCTTGTGAATGAGACGATCCTGACTCTACTGATATAATGGAATCACATAGATGAAGTTATTCCGTTGTTGAGAGTCGAAGGAGGTCCATTTGGCTGAGTCTGAGGTTTGAAAGAACTGATCAGAGTATATCAAATGGATTTACCCTGTCATATGAAGATGATGAGATATTGAGATAATTATGTGTATGACTGTGTGGGTTTCACAGCAGTAGTATGACAGGATGCTAATTTTAATACACGAATATTCCGAAAGTAGGGTCAAGTGTCTATGTGTTGTGAGTCAGTAAAAGTCTTACATATGACAGATGAATTTTATGAATGTAATAAACACTTGATGGTTTGAGAAATCATATGAGAATTGATGAATTATGCTTATTAATTTGAAATTTAAATTATATCAAAACTTTTTATATAGATAGCTTACCC
>Ga0123341_1003610_pt1 | contig 13323 bp, 8 predicted proteins | sample Turbeapinknodule_FD_89959 | JGI IMG/M metagenome (GOLD analysis project Ga0123341, IMG submission 89959) | Root nodule microbial communities of legume samples collected from Mexico - Turtle bean Mexico pink nodule | ecosystem: Host-associated > Plants > Roots > Nodule | place: Mexico: Nepantla... | reverse complement strand
TATATATATATATTTAGTTTGTGTTGTTTTTATTTTATAATACTAATGAGAATAGAGGTGCTTCCGCGTTTGTACATCTGCATTATTTATTTTTTATTTTGATTATTATTATTATTATATTATATCTATATTTATTTAAATTAAATATAGATTTATGTGTATTTGTATGTATGAGAGACACATAAAACCTGAGAGACGTAGAAAGAGCATGAAAGTCATGTTATTAGATTTGAAGAAATTTGAAAGAAGAGAGATAAATTGAGAAAGAGCGGGGAGAGAGAGAAAACTGTGATAAAATCCTAAAAACTCAAAAATTCAAATTAGAAAACAGCAATCATCCGTGAAAATTGAAGAAATAGAGATATATTTCAAAAAATTAAATTAAAAAAACTATTCTACATTCAAAACTGTTTCAAATAACTATTTTAATATGTTTTAGAAAAAAATAAAAAAGACACCATGTCCACAATACAGTAATAAAATTAAATATTGATATAGAGATAAAATAAGAAAAATATTGAAAGCAGTTAAAGAGAGAAATCCCCTTTATATATAAGTATAGATCTATATTTTGTATAAATTTTATCATAGTTAAATATATTTAAAATAATACTTCTTAACAGTTGATTATTGGTGAAGTTATTATTGGAACAGAATTTTGGAAAAAAAAATCTTGATATTAGTTTTAAGATACAATACTAAGTTCTTTTTGTAATAAGATTTTAACATCTTTCAAATGTTTTATATTATTTTATTTATTTTTTATTAATAAAAAAATCATATAGTTCAGTTCAACACAAAATAATGAAAAGCGATTTGCCAACTACAAGACAAAAAGCTAAAGAAAACTAATAAAAAAAGGTGCATGATGCTATGATGTAGCAGTAAATATACTATTTAATAATTACTCGAAGTCCTAAACATGTTATATTTTCAGCTTCCAAAATTTCAATGGATGAAAATATATAGATGCTTCTGGGGTGGGTAACAACTAGGCTTCTAACACCCTCTTCATGGGACACAATCCCCAATAACACATCATATTATTTCTCATCTTTTTAAAACATGCTTAAAATAACATCAACTTCTTGTTATTTAAAAACCATCTTAATTTAAAACTACTAATTTATTATGTTGAAAAAATTGTTACTTTTAACAATGTTTACTCCATGTTGAATTTATTTGAAAAAGAAAAGCTTAAATTCATTTTTATTCTTATAGTTTAGTGAATGTGTAAATCTATCTCATTTAAGAATTTTTTTATAATTCATTTATCTATTAAAGTTATGTTTTGTTGATTGTATTTGAATAAATTTTGGTAGAATTTTACATTAATCTCTTATTACACAACATGTAATTTGTGATAACAAATTCACTACAATCAATTAATTTTAAATGCAAGAATTGAACTTATCAGATTAATAAAATATAAAAAAAACCCATAAATTTTACAAACTATCTAAGCGACCAATTTAAGATTTAATATAAAAATTAATAATTGATTAATCATTACATTGAATCACCAATAGAAAGTTAAGATTCACTCGTAATGTCTAACATAAGAGTATAGTGATTCAACTTATATAGACAAATATCACAAAAATACAATAATCATATACTATCTTAGTATATGAACAAAAGCCTCATATTCAAAATAAAATGCAAAATATAGGAATAAAATAAATTATTTAAGTTCTCAACTTAAGTCAATATTATAAGTTTTGAATTTATTAACTTAACTTACCTAAATTTTTATATAAAACTATAATATTATTGTTTAGTTCAAATCTATTAACATTAAGTCGGACATTCAAATGTGTCCTAAATCATAACAAGTTTTTTTTTTTATAGGAGAAGAATCCTTGTTGAGACGAGTAACAAATTACTAGAAAATTATTTTTTATACAACAATCTCATATCAACTTTCGAAATAGGGAAAATTAATTCAGAAGGTGAATCCTTGAGTTTTTTAGGAAATCAATGAGTTTTTATACTTAATTTTTACATTCTTATAATGCTTTATAATATTGTAAGTAGCTTCTATACTTAATTTTTACATTTTTAGAATACTTAATAATATTGTTTGCTTGATTTTAAATTTTATTTGACTTTTTTTTATATAAAACATAACTTTAAATAAGATTGAATGATTTTGGAAAAATTTTATTTGAGAATGTAAATTATTAAAAATCTACTTTTCATGTTAATTATAAATGTTTTTGAATAACTTTAAAATTATATTGGAAAGTTTCTCAAATCTTTATGAATGAATTGCTAGATGAGTTAGGTTCAGTTAGGTTCAGTTACTCTTTTTACTAAAATAGACTTGTATTCTGGTTACTACTAAATACTTCTAATTCCTGAAAACACACACAAAAGAGTTTTCCGCAATATTGATGGACACTACGAATTCTTAGTCATGCCATTTGGTTTAACTAACACTCCTTCTACTTTTCAGGCAACAATGAATGATCTATTGAGACCATTCCTCCGCCGGTTTGTCTTAGCTTTTTTTTATGATATTTTGATTTATAGCCCAAACTTGCAGGATCATATTGGCAACATTACAAAATCAAAAATTCTTTGTCAAACTTTCCAAATGCAGTTTCGCAACCGCAAATGTCAGTTACTTAGGTCATATAATTTCTGCTCAAGGAGTCCACCCAGACCCGGATAAGGTCAGGGCCATCCACAAATGGCCTTAGCCACGTTCACTCACAGAATTACAGGGTTTCCTTGGCCTCACCAGATTCGACCAAAAATTCATTAAGCAATACGTCACTCTCACCGCTCCTCTCACCGACTTATTACAGCACCATAATTTACATGGTCTCGGCCCGTGCAACAAGCATTTGAAAATTTAAAATTACACATAAGCAAAAGTGTCTACCCTACAACTATCGCACTTCAAGCTTCCTTTTGTGGTAGAAACAGACACTTCCGCGGTGGTCGTAGGTGCTGTCCTCAACCAATCAAGGTGTCCGCTGACCTTCTTCAGCAAATAGATGAGTCCCAAACTCCAAGCTTCCTCCATTTATGCACGCAAGATGTACACCATTACAGAATCCATAAAAAATGGCGTCAATATCTCATAGGTCAGCATTTCAAGATTATCACAGATTAAAAGAGCCTAAACACACTACTTTCCCAAATCATACAAACCCCTGAGCAACAGAAATGAACAACAAAATTACAAGGGTGTGATTTTCAAATTTTTTACAGACCTAGGAAGGAGAATGTAGTGGTTGACGCTCTTTCAAGATAGAGTGAGGATCACTCAATCATACTGCTCACTCTATCATTGCCCATTCCTCAGCTTGTTTGTGACCTCCAACATTATCTTGCAACCGCAGAAGGTCAGGAAGTGATCCAAGCATGCACTAGAAGTCAAACGTGACTGAGCCTTTTCTCCACTAGCCAGGGGTTATTATTCTTCCGCCACCAGATTTTTGTGCCAGCAGTGAATGACTTCCACCACCGAATTATGACCGAAATTCACGCTTCCCCTGTCGGCGGCCATTCCAGCATTAAACCCACTCTTAAGCGCATAGCTGCTTCTTTTTATTGGCTGAAATGGACCAGAGATGTCCACTGTTTCGTCCAACAATGCTCCACATGTCAACAAAATAAAATACATGCCAACCAAAACTCAAGGGCTATTACAACCACTACCGATTCCAAAACAGGTATGGGAAGAAATATCAATGGACTTTATAACTCACCTTCCAAGTTCGACCAGACACTCGGTCATTGGGTTTGTTTACGATAGACTCACAAAATATGCTCACTTCATAGCTCTTCCTACGCACTTCACTGCCCAACAGCTAGCCAAGCGTTTTTCTGTGGAGATATGTCGCCTTCATGGACTACCCAAATCCATTGTGTCAGATAAAGACCCCTTGTTCGTGAGTACCTTTTGACAACATTTGTTCAAGGCACAAGGAACAATGTTAAATTTCAGTTCGTCTTACCACTCTCAAACTGATGGCCAAACAGAGGTGTTAAACCGCGGATTAGAAGCTTACTCGAGATGCTTTGTGGGTAACCAACCTAAGAAGTGGTATCAATATTTGCACTTGTGGCATAATACCACATACCATTCGGCGATCGAAACCTCCCCATTCCATGCGTTATAAGGTCAGCAACCACCCACCATCGTCGACTTCGTTAACATACCAAACGTAGGAACCACCATTCAAGAGACACTGACGGAGCAGACCGTCATGCCCCATGACCTCCGAGAACATTTGCACCGCACACGCCAGCGCATGTGCGACCAAGCCAATCGCCATCGCTACCGGCAACACTCGTTAGCTCGACGCCCAAATCAGAAATTGGGTTCGCGTTATGCAGGGCCATTCAGAGTCTTCCGTCGCGTCAGAGTCGTGGCTTACGAACTCCAGTTACCAGAGTTCGCTCGCGTCCACCCGGTCTTCCATGTTTCACTATTAAGACCATTCAAAGGGTCAGCTGGGGAGCCCCCTTTTCTCTATATTGAATCCACTTATTTTTCCCTTCCATCAGCACTTAACTCAACTCAAAACCCCAGTCAGAAGTATCTGAACTCACCGCACATGGAGACCAATGTGCGCACGCCAGGTGTTCCACTCACAGCTGGCACAGACTTACCCTGCCTCAAGCCTCACGCACACGCGCCCCAAAAGAGCCCTTCCACGTCTCATAATGACCTGAACACGCCTCCTGCAAGAGCCACAGGCCGTGCACCACGCATCCCACTCATAGGCGATGCGGTTGCCCCACGCCTCGAGCCCAGCGCCAACATTCAAAATGCACCAACCACTCCTAACTCTAATTCCGCAATGGCTACAACCTTCCACTACCCTAATGCACCTGCCACCCGACCCACCAAGGCCCAAATTAACGGGTCACCCCTGTCAAACCCTAATTCCACAACGGTCAGCCTTTCTCACAACTCTAACGCACCCACGACCTGACCCACCAAGGCCCAAATTCACTTTGCACCCCCGCCAAACCCTAATCCCACAATGGTGCCCCCTCCCCACAACACGAACGTAACCGCAACCCAACCCACAAACCCCAATAACCCAACATCTAATAACCATCCCAACACACCCTTCACGGCCCAAATTAACTCTACACCCCCACCCCAACACCAAAGCATCACACCCCAAAACACTAAATCTGCACTAGAGCAATTTGCACAAGAGCCCATACTGCCAAAGAGCCCAACTTCAGTTGCACCCCTGCGCCATTCCCAATACACTCCACCCCATAACCAAAACAATGCTCAAGCGGGCCTACCCCAACCCACTTACTCACCAATGGCCCAACCGATCCCAAGGCTCCACTTTGAGGACAAAGTGCTTTCGGGGCCGGATAGTAATGTTAGACTAGGTCCATATACAAGTACAAGGCCCAAAAAGCAACCCAATTGGATGAAAGATTTTGTAATAGAATAGAATCATGCCACTACTTGAGAAGTCTGCCATCATCATCATTATTATTATTATTATTATTATTATTATTATTATTATGTATTTTCAATTTAAAATATTTTATTTTCTTAGTATTATAAGGCCCATGGTCCATTGTACCCTTAAAAGGGTCTAAGCAATATGAATGAAGACGAGAAAGAAATTTTTTTTGCTAACCCTAATTAGTATTGCATTAGCAAAAGCCTAACGTCTCTTGCTTTGAAAGTTGTCTCTCTTATTTTTAGTGTGAGAAATATTATGGAAATCAATTTCTCTTACTCAATTGTTGTTCACTTTCAATAAGAATTGAAGAGATTGTTCCATCAAAACTCTATCTCGTCGTTCAAAGATTATCCTCCCTCCACTTTGCTTCATATTAGAGGCATCATTTATTGATAAAATCCATCTTCACTCGTCATTGGATCCAACAAAAGCAGTACCTGAATCTTTACAGCTCCTCTGATATCGATGAACCACTTCACTTCTACTCACTGCATCAAAGTTTTGTAGAACATTCTGACAAGTCTTCATTATTCTACTCGTTGCATCAAGTTTTTGTAAAACTTATCTGATTAAGATATTAATCATTACTATAATTATATATATCTGAAAATAATAACGTAATTACCTTAAAAGCCACAACTACAATGAACGTCACCTTTCCAATATCTGTATCAAGATTTGACTTTTTGAAAGACCTTGCTGGCAAGGTATATTTATCATTACTTCCCTTCAACTTCTTACACTAAAATCACTATAATATAAAGTTGCAAAAGCTTATTTTTCTCAATTTTAAATGAGATAAAGAGGTGAGATAAATATTTTAAAAGGTTCTAAACTTTCCAATTAACTAAATAACGTATATGTTATATTACTATATTTAATTAAATTATTACTTGATAAAATTTTAATTTCTAAATTGTAATAAAAATGAAACTAAAGAGTTTTAGCAGGCAAAGAAGCATGAAGGGCTGTTGCAAGGTAAAGGGGTGAGTGACACCGTGCAAAAAGATATATTAACAAAAGTAACATAATATCTCTTTTCTACATCAGATTTTATGATTAACCAAATGTTATTTTGTATTAGAACACTTTATTAGCCAGTCTTATAACTAAGGTAGAAAATAGATCAATTCCTTCTTATTTTTTTTTATAAAAATGCTTTGAGCTATGGAGACACCTAATGTAACATCAATTATTTGTCATCACATGAAAAAAATTATTATTAAAAAAAGAAAAAAGAAAGAAAATACAAAAAATGGGGGACTATGACCAAAACTCATATATTAACAAAAACGATACATAGGTAGATTATACCTATTAATAAAGAATTCTAACTACAGACTAGATGAAAGCCTATTATACCAATGAAATGATTCTTTATGAATAAATCTTAAATTAGTCAACTTATTAGTACACGCATTCCCTTCACGAAAAATATGAGTAACCCTAAACTTGATTTTTCCACAGTAATTAAGACAAGTATTTCATCGATTCCGAAGCATCCAACGAACATTTGTCCTAGCAATAAACGCAGCACAAACCAAGGCAGAATCACATTTCAACCAGACATTAGTAAGTCTCATCTTTTGAGCTTCCTCCATAGCATGTATAACCCCATAAAACTCAGCAACCAGAGCAGTTTGAACTTCAAGGAACGTAGAGAAAACTCTAATAAATTTCCTCATTCTCCCACGGAAAATATCTCCACAAATAGCAAGACTAGGATACCCCTAATAGCCCCATCAGTGTTAATTGGTGAAGAAAACTCCCATCTAGATGAAGAACTTTACCAGTACAATATTCCTTCTTTAATTTATCTGTATGATATCATTATAAATCTCGTCATTTGTAAACTCTTTCTTTAGGAGATTTCATATAGAAAAAATTGATAATATATATATTAATAGAAATCTGACTTTATAAATTAGTTTTATAAAATTAAATTAAATTTAAAAATATTTTTAAAAAAATATTTGTAAAAAAACATCATCTTATCTTTCAAACCACCTCTCGACAATTTTATTTCAATGGATATAATTTTTGGATGTAAATGTTAAACATGTACAATATTTAATTAAAGATATTGTTTCATTGGTGCCTTTAACATTGAGTTGAATAAATTAAATTACCTGGTCAGAACTGAGAAGTCTTATTTCTTTTCATAACTTTATTAAAATCTAAGATGAAATTTCTGGAAATAATAAAAAAATAACCCTTTTCATCATGGTTTGACAAAATTAGATTTGATTATTTCTACATGAGGCAATTATGTACTTGGCTATGTTTTCTTTTTCATTAACTCTTTCTTGAGATCCAACATAGAATATTATAGGTTTGGTTACAGTTTAAATTGGCATCACCAAGCACAAGGAACATTAACCAATTCATAATTCTTTTATCTTCTCTTGTGATATTCTTAGCGCGTCTCTCTAGATATATGATAGAAAAAAAAAATATAAATTATTAAAGTAATATATTTAAAATGTTAATAATCTGTGTTAGCTATTTTGGTTTAAAGTTTAAATGATCTCAAATCAAGCATACAAGTTGAGTTCTCTTATTCATTATGACCATGTATTTATATGTCCTACTTAGTTATCAATTATTTTATAAATTTCTACTAATATAATTTAATCTTTGAAATTCTCCTCAACTAATTTCATGTATCACACATAGATATAGTGTTATGTTTTATCTTCTAAATCTTTATTAATATCATTTAATCTTTAAAATTCTCCTCAAATGATTTCAAGTACCACTGAGAGATGTAATGTTATCTCTTATCTTCTAAATCTTAATTAATAATATTAATAGGTCTAATATCTCACTTTTTAGATAAATCATATTCTCTTTTAATAGGAGATAACAATACACGACCCTCCAACCTCAAGCCGAGTATACGAGATGAAGAGGTTTATCTAGTAAAAAATCAAGAAAAAATTATGATGTAGGTTGTGCCTAATTGGTTTAAGACCTTATTTTTCCTTATTGCCTTGATTACATGTCTCCTTAGTCTTTAATCAAAATTTGTCTTACTTACATAAAAAAAAAAGCCCAATTAAGAAAGAATATTTATCATATAGCTAATTGGACTCAAAAATAAAATTAAATGAATATTTATTAAGGAAGAAAGACTTTAGCTTCTAAACATACCAATTTGGATATAAAATCTGGAGGCGAATTTGATCAGCAATATTCAACCAGCTAAGCTCGCGGCTAATCATAGTCAGTATTTTATTACACCAGCCAAGTTAGGAGATGAGTTTGATCATAATCAGTGGTTTTATTACACCAACCGAGTTGGAAGTTGAGTTAAACATAGTATGTGATTTTATTACACTAGTCAAGCTAGGATACGAACTGAACATAATCAACAGTTTTATTACACCAGCTGAGTTGGGAGTTGAGCTAAACATAGTTAACGCTTTTTATGACACTACTCGAGCTAGGAGTCGAGCTGAACATAGTCACCCAATATGGGAGTTTCATGCTCTGTAGTAATCAAAGGACGAGGACTTGGGATTGGTTCAGTTGTTAAAGACAGTTCTTCATAGTCTCTCAGATGACCTTCCTTCGCTAGCTTGGAGAGTTGAGCCTTCAATACATATCATCTCTCAATATCATGTCCATGAGTATGATGAAATTTGCACCATGAGTTACTAAGATGTCTGAGAACACAATCCGTTTTTTAAGAAATCGTAAATAATGAGCTACCTTATCATCTTTAAGTATTTGATTTAGAGAAATGGTAAAGGTTAGACAATGCAGTATTTTCTTGTCCTCCCATGACCTTTAGTCTACGTAAAGCACGTATCGTCAGTCGGTGCACCTACCTTGCTAATTATCTTCTTGTTTCTGCCTCCATTTTTTAGTATTATCCTTACACCATTTTACTTCCTCGACTTCAAGGTAAGACAATGCTCTGCTTAAAATTTCAGTCATATAATCGACCCTAATCCGAATAAGGGACTCACTAAAGGGGTTGGCCCGCAGTCCTTTGATGAAAACATCAACAAACATGTTTTCATTTGGCTGATGTATGCGAACTGAGATGTTGTAAAAGCGATTAAGATAATTGTTTAGAGGATCACCTTCCTGTTGCTTAATATCAAAAAGATCAAAAATTCTTGGGGTTTGACTTTATTGGCTACAAACCTTTCCACAAACATTCAGAAAAAATTCTAGAAAGAGTTGATGACTCCATCGAGAACTCCACTAAACCATTGGAGTGTAATGCCCGTGAATTTCCTGACGAACATTTTGCATCGTACAACATCCGAGCCACCTAACTTTAGTATTTGAGCTTGGAAAGCTTTTAAGTGGATCTATGAATCTCCTGATCTTGAAAACGGTGCGATCTTGGGCACCATGTAGTGAGGCAGTACTTGTTCTTCCATGATCGCCCTGGAGAAGGGTTGTGGATCTACTTGAGTGTGTATCGTATAAGGATTTGTCCTACTGTCTTTGGTTGACCTTTGTCTGTGCATGGCATGTCGCAGTTCTTCATTAACCTTTTGTAACTCCTCATGTGCTCTTATGACTTCCTCCATTAAATGGTGTTACATCTTCGCTTCTTCCTACAGTCATTTGTGCTTGACACGAGTCTCTTCTCTTTGTTGTTGTTACTCAGCATGGGCTTCTTAACATAATCGTTCTCGTTCAACTTGAGTTTCTTCTGGTTGGTGTTTGGCCTCTGTATTTTCATGTTGCAGTTCCCGTATGGTGTCCAAAATTTGATGCAAAATAGGAACCTGGTCTTCATCTCCAGGTTGAATTTGTTGTCTTTAAGTTCTCATGATGTTGCAGTTATTTCTAAAAAAATATATTTATTATTATGTAGATGTAGGAAAAGTTTTACCTAAACTCACGGTGGGCGCCAATGTTCTAGTTCAAAATTCAAATGACCTCAAACCAGAGCATACAAGTTGAGTTATCTTGTTCATCATGATCGATGTTTTCAAAAGTCCTAGTTAGTTATCAATTATCTTCTAAATCTTAACTAATACCATTTAACCTTTAAAATTCTCCTCAACTGGTTTCAATTACCACAAAGAGATATGTTGTTATCTTTTATCTTATAAATCTTAATTAATATTATTTAATCCTTAAAATTCTCCTCAACTAATTTCAAGTACAACACAAATATATTCATTTATTTTTTGTTAAGATTCTAAGTGATTTTATTGAATCCCCTCTTAATGATTAATAGGCCTTGTATCAGACTCTTTATATAAATCATATTCCCTTTTAATAGGAGATAATGATACACTACCCTTTTAAATACACATTTTTTTTTTAACTTAATAAAGTTAATTATCTATAAATTGAACATTTTAATCTTTACATTGACTTAAAAGAAAGTTTAAATAGGTTTATGGTCTTAAAACATGTAACTATTCTTTTTAGTTTTTTTTTTATTTTCTTAACTCTATCAATCTTTATTATAATGCTTGTTCTCATTTATTATTCTTTGTGTTTTCAATTTGATCTCTAATAGAGTCTCTTGAATTTGACCCTAAAGTATGGTTGCAGAGCCCCCAACCACACATAAGCACATAATAAGGAGGATGAAGACCTTAGAGGTTGTTTATGAATTTATTTGCAAATATGGGTCTAATTGGGCTTTTGTTTATTTTTGTTGGCACAATCAAGATGACAACTCTAGGATGAAGGAATGTACAAACATATCCAAGAAGATCTCCAACTCATCAAAACATAAACTACAACATTGGTCAGAAGAACACGTGAAGAACAACACAGAAATGAAGAACACACAAAAATAAAATGAAGAGAAGACACTTATCTTTTGAAGAACCAAAGCTCTAGATACCAAATGATGGTGTTGCCTTCATTTCGATTTGATTTCTTTGAATTTTGGTGAACTTGTGCAGAAACGCAATGGAAGTGGCAGACAACGATGACTTCAATGAAGCTATGGTTTCCTTGAAGGTGCGTGAGAAGTAGGGAGAATGATTGATTGAGTCATATCACTTGAAAAAAGTGATGAAGAAGAGCAAGGTGTCTACCCCAGAGAGTCTAGACAAGGGAGTGAAGTCTTGTTGGTTATTTTGGATCTTTTATCCTTTATCAGACATAGATTTAGCCAAATTACGATGGATTAACCTAGTGTATGGGTCAATGTCCTAACTCCAGGATCTATAGGTGGTATTTTAGTGGAAACTCATTATTTTTAAAAATCTGATGTAACATGTTTGTTGTAAGGGGTAGATTATGTGTATTAATTAGATATCTACAAGGTTAAGTAATTCTATTTATTTAATTTTTCTTTTTTTTTAAAGAAGTAAAATTTATATCATAAAATAAATAAATCAATAATAAACAAGTATAAAGAAAGATTGTCTCACAGATTAATTGTTTTGGTTAAATTTTAAATTTTAATTAATATAAAATGATCATATATACATATACATATATATTGTTTTTATTCACTGTCTCTTCTATTAAACTAGCAAAAGAAAATCTTTTCACCTTTTTCTTATTTATTTTTCTTTATGTTTATGTTTGACTCCTCCTTCCTAAGTTGATTCACACAAAGCTTGTGCATTCTCGTGAATTTTCACATCAGTGATTAATATTTTTAGGAAAATATCACATAAATTTTTAAACAATTACATATATGATGCTCGAAAACAATCATATTTTAAATCTCAGCTTTATTTTTATGTTTAAGAATAATAAAAATCGTGTTTAAAACTTGATTTCGTCTAAAAAGTATCTTCAATTAAAATCTTCTTTTCTAAATGAGACTTCAAACTACTGTCTAAGTGACCTAAAACTGTAAAAACACAAAAAAAAATTAAAACGAAGGATTAAAAAATTCATTCTTGGATTCTTAAGTTTTGAAGTGTTTAAAAAAAAATAGTTTAACGTCGTAATTTTTTTATGTTCTTCCTTCATAAATAGGGTGCTGATGCAGATGGTTCACATCCCAATTCCTGTAACCTCTCTGAGAAAACATTCATACATTCATTAATGAAAATTTATTGTTATTGGAACTTTAATTATTATTTTTTTCTGTCCATGGTGGAAAGTGAAGGAGGCAAGTAGAAAAAAATATCAAATAAGTGACAAATAACAAATTTTCACCTTTCTATGAGTTTAACATATCTTAATTTTAAATATAAAAAAAAGAATAAAAATGTTAAAAAAAACTCACCTCTTTATAATAAATATATGAGCAACTTTATAAATATACAATTACTTAGTTTTAATTTATTTATTTATTTTATCCAAAATATATTTTATGTTACTTTCTCTTCAAACTAACAATTATATTTTTTCACATTATTTAATTTTACCATATAATGAATTAATTAGATATGTTATTTGAATTATTTTTCAATTAAATTGACAGTGTGTTATTCTATATTATTATATTTTGGAAGAAACCTTAAACTACATTTATAATCTTATGTTGATAAGAAGTAATACACTTAATAAAAATGTAAATTATAGACATAAAATTATAAATCCTATTAAACAACAACACTAATTATACTTTATATTAGTGGATTTTAATTATATTATTGTAAGTTTTGTCTTTGTATTTTATACTCTCTCTGTTTCGTAATAAATATAATTTGATGTTCTTTTAGATATAAGAAGAATAATAAATATACCATTTATGGTAGTAATTTACTAAAATAATCTTATTAATTCAATAAATGTATTATTTTAATTGAGACAAAGAGAGAAATTAGGAAAAAATAATACTGAAGGTATGAAGATATATTAATTTAGAATTTTTTAGAGGGTCTACTACTCATTATGCAAGTGGAAGGAATAATATTTTGTTTATGATAATATAATATAATTTAAGACAAACGAGAATATATATATATAT
>Ga0123341_1003609_pt1 | contig 13325 bp, 6 predicted proteins | sample Turbeapinknodule_FD_89959 | JGI IMG/M metagenome (GOLD analysis project Ga0123341, IMG submission 89959) | Root nodule microbial communities of legume samples collected from Mexico - Turtle bean Mexico pink nodule | ecosystem: Host-associated > Plants > Roots > Nodule | place: Mexico: Nepantla... | reverse complement strand
CTGCACCCCTACGTTTTTCTTTCTGCACCCCCATAATTTTTAAAATTCCAAAATTGATTTTGACCTTGACCCTTTATTTAGAAAAGGACACCGTGAAATGTGATACGGACTCATTAATAATAGTATAAATTATTATGTTATACTCTAATCGATATGAATTATAAAAACGTTAAATCTCAGAAAAACTATATAAAAAATATTAAAATTAAAATACCAACTCACTCAATGTATACTTTTTTTTATTATGAATAGAAATAGTTCAATCCTTGTTGGATTATAAACATTTTCTTGATCTTGAAAAATAAATAAGTAGCAAATGAATGAAGTGGAAGGGATTAATGGAACTATAGGATGACAAAGACTAAATTAATAATTTACAAAATTAAAAACCAATTCAATAAATTGTTATTAATATAATGAATTGATGTTTTTGATTTTTTCATATAACAATTGATGAAGTTCTAGACAAGTTGTCGCCCAACAAACTTTGACACTTCTTCTAAGAACAACAAGTGGTAGACCATACATGCATCCTTATTCTAAACAAAAAAAAACATCAAATGTTTCAAATAAAAACTCAATATTATCCATACCAATGTGATAATGTCGTATTCAAAAAAAAAAATTATACCAATTTGTTTTACACTAAAAAAAATCCAAACTTTCTTCAAATGGGAGTAAAATACTAAACTTTCCTTTTCTCTTGACCGAGTCAACTTTCTGAACCCACTTTGCTTGCAATGAAAAAATGTAATTTTTTTGACTTAATCGTTATGGGAAAGAAGATTGACTGATACAAAGTTGGAACAGATATGAAAAGAACCTGAACTGTTTACAGTGGTGTCACGTTATTACCATGAAAGTAGATTAAAACAAACCTCAAAAGGTTATTATTCTTCAATTCCCTTCACGTAAGTTGCAGTGTCGATACTGTGAATTTTCTTTGCTTTCAACTGGGACCTGTAGAAAGAGAAAATGACTGCAAACAAGAAAGACACCCTTTGGATTTCTCTTTCTCTCTCTCTCTCTCTTTCCCTCGTAATTTTATTTTTGAGACAACTCACAGAAGTCTTGCAAGTTGTAACCTTCAGTTTCTGGTTTCAGCCGACTAGTTTGATCAGGTTCCGTCTACCCAGATCTACTTTTGCCACAATTTATTCACTTTTTTCATTTCTTGGATCTATTGCATCTCTTGGGTATCCTTATTCTATCTCAATTTGAAGTCTTTCATGCCAAGCTTCTTCTGGGATCCCTTTTGATCTTCTTTGTTGCTTAGTTTCTCGTATAATTTGCTCCTTGCTTCTTCTTCTGGCTTACTATTTATAAAGATTTTATCTTTTATCGTTTCTTATAATTATTTGTTATCTTGGTATTTACGTTTAGTTATGATGGTGCCCCTCTTTAAGTTTTCAATGTTCTTTCCAATTCAACTTTGCTTGAAAGATTATATTATACAGTGTCCTATTTTTTTTTCCTCTGTGATTTTATTCATGGTCCTTTGTTTTATGTCTTTCCATGCTTTCTAGTACAATTTCGGATTGTCTGAACTTTGATTGCTGTTAGAAACGATGGGGATGAAGTGAAATTCATGAGCTTTGACACTGCATAGCATTGTTATTTGCATGTTTGAGAATTTGGATTGATCTCTGAAAGTTCATGTAAGACTTATTTTCGGACAGTGATGTTGGTTCTTTCTCCGTAGTAGAATTTGGCATGCAACTCTAGTTGAGTTCTGATGTAGCTTCCATGTCCAAACTCCCAAGAAGTAAAGGCTTACAATTTTACTTCTTATATATTTAATGCCCATTTGCCCTATTTGTTTAATCATATATTGTGCAGACATTGTACTTCTTGTTTCTTCTTTGATGAATTAGTCAACTCTAAATGATTGGTTTGGTTACTTTAAACTTCTATCTTAGTACAAGTAAAGAATACTGATTGGAAAATATATATTTTTCTTGAATTGTGCATGACAAATGTTTGAAATGGGCTTTATTTCTACTTGGCAGTTAAGCGTGGTTTTGGCAGGCTAATTCTGAAAACAGGCTACAATGAAGAAGGCCATTGGTCAAACTGTTAGGGAACTGTGAGTCTAACTGTTTAGGGTGGTGTTTGTTACTGTTTTTTAAGTCAGCCCTATTTCATAATTCCTCACTATCTTCATTATCCTTGCAGTAAAAGAGAAGTAAATAAGAAAGTGCTTAAAGTTCCTGGGATAGAACAGAAGGTAAATTTTGTTGCTTAACATTTACTGTAAAACTGAATTGCATATAATATAACTCATTGCAGAGACAATGGTGTGAGGATTTATGTGAAGTCTGCAATCTGAATTTACTTTTCTAATATTTGCTCACAAAAGAAATTGTTTGTTGACTATCTTGGAGCTTACACATTATAATCTTACTGTGCAAATTTTAATTAGACTCGTCTCTCCTCTCTTCCAGATTCTTGATGCTACCAGCAATGAAGCCTGGGGTCCTCATGGATCACTTCTAGCAGATATTGCTCAGGCTACCAGAAATTAGTAAGCTTAAACTCATCATTTATGCTTGATATTGTATACAAATATCTCATTTTTGAGCTCCCTTGCAGTCATGAATACCAAATTATCATGGAAATAATCTGGAAGCGGATTAATGACACGGGCAAGAATTGGCGGCATGTCTATAAGGTTTGTGGAACTATTTTATGTTTTAGATGGGATTACTCTTGGAATCTCTTTTTTCTTTTGTTTATTGACATAACACTCTTCTTTTTGGCCTTCAATACTTAAATGCATCCGTGAACTGAAGTACACTATTTGTGAAATTTTCTCAATACTTATTTACAAACCACTAATGATTCTTGCCTTTCAAGAACTCTGTCTAGTATGTTTATGCATTTATTTCTGATCATGCCCTCTTGGAAAAGAATGGCTCTTACATTTTTGTATTAAATGTTCAACAACAGGCTTTGACAGTATTAGAATATGTGGTGGCTAATGGGTCAGAGCGAGTCATAGAGGAGATTAGGGAGCATGCCCACCAAATATCGGTAATTTCCTGTCAATTGAAACATTTATAAACTGTTTAGTATTTTTCATTCAAACTATTAATATTATTGAAATGATCTAAAAATTAGAATGCAGCTTGATAATGTTGTAAATGTTCATATCAACAGACATTGTCCAATTTTCAATATATTGATTCCAGTGGAAGAGACCAGGGAAACAATGTCAGGAAGAAATCACAGAATCTCATTCTCCTTGTGAATGATAAAGAAAGAATCATAGAGGTTAGACAGAAGGCTGCTGCTAACAGGGACAAGTAATTCTCCTCTTATTAGTCTGTTTTTTATATATATTTTGAACTTTGTTATTTTCCGGTTGCTATAAAAACTTATGTCTTCTGCCTTGCTGGGGAAGAAAATATATTTCTTTTCCCTGTATTTTGTAATATCCATCCATTGTGTATTTGAATTTCTTTTGGGTTTCTAGATTACAAATGTAAAATCACAGAGTATTTTATGTAAATATGTATGTGGGTTAATTCGGAGGAGATATGTAACTGCCCTGCATGATTCACCAGGTTTCGCGCCAGTTCAACAGGTGGAATGTACAGGCCTGGTTCACATTCTAGCAGTGGGGCTTATGGTGATAGATATGAAGATGATCGTTATGGAAGCAGGGAGGAAGATAGAAGTGATCATGGCTATGGCAGAGAAAGAGAGTGGGGCTATAGAGATGATGATCGGTATAGTCGTGAAGGAGATCGTTATGGCAAAGATTATGAGGAAAGGTATAGAAAAGATGGCTATAGGGATGATGAGTACCATAGAAGAAGTGTTGATGACGGCCAATATGGCTCAAGAAGCAGGAGCTCTGACAGAGATCATGATCATAATGTTGATGATGATGGTCAGCGTTCATCTGGGTACGTGCCTGAGATAGCCAAAAAAAAAACATCTAACAAAATCTGAAATAGATAATGTTTTTATTTTTCATAATTATAGTTCTTGGGGTTCATTTGGTTTTGGATCTTAGACTCTTATTAGTTGTTATGATCTATATATATGCATATTAGATGTAAAAAACTTAGTCAAGTACACAGCATAATCCGTATTAGCTTTGATGTTAGGATTAATGGTTGCACAACATTCCTCTCTCATTCTGCTTACTCCATCCTTTTTTACAATGTTGTCTCAGAGGTAGCATTGCTAAAGCTGAAGCTCATTCAATGGAAGGAAGGTAAATCATTCCTCTCTCTCATATCACACACATATCCATGCATAATGGCCATTTAGCATTATTTTGGATGACCATATGCAATTCCATGGGCAGGTTAGAGCAGAAACTTTCTGAGCAAAATGTGGGTGCTCCTCCTAGTTATGAAGAAGCTCTTTCTCAAAGCCCTTTACAGAATGAAAGGTATGAATTTAATAATGCGGAGATTAATTAATCCAATTCCAAAGATATTTGTTACTATATCACTTTGATTACAGGGATGGGGGAATTTCAACTGCAAAAGGCTCTTCTCCTGTAAATGACAATCCTACACAAACAACTGCTGCCAGTACTGCAACATCTGGAAACCCAGAATCTAAGGCTTTTGATGAATTTGATCCTCGTGGTCATCCTGCATCAGGTGTGGCAAGTTCTTTGTTTTGAAAATTGAGTACACATGTTGAAGTTTATTATTTTTAATTGTCCTTTTTCTACTTCATGTCAGGTTCGACACTCACATATATGTATGTGTCCAATGAAATATATTTATAATTATCAACATATGATAGCAAATTTTTATTGTATGTTTCTTATTAGCTGCCCGAGCTCCTGCTAGTAATGTTGAACTGGACTTGTTCGGCTCCCTATCTGAACCATTCTCTTCAAATGCATTGGCTCCTGTGGCTTCTGCACCAGAAACAACAACCTCTCAAGGCAACACAAACCTTGATTCAACTGTGGCCTTTGCACCACCACCATCTGCTACTAATAATTTCAATACGGTAGGAATTTGCTTGTTTGTTTATACCTTGACTCAAAGAAAGTATTTGAATACGCTGTATTATTTAATAAGAATGAATTTTTGTGTATGGCTTGGAATGATTTTCTTGCATGCTTAGGTGGGTAGCTTCAACTTAAGAAATGTAGCGTATTAATTACTGTAACTTCTGTAAAGCATTAATTTAATTTGTATCCTTTGCAAGAGTTCATCTCTGTTAATCCTGGTTTTTTGTTGGTTTAACTTTTGGCAGGTGTTTGAAGACCCATTTGGTGATTCACCGTTTAAGGCTCTTCCTTCTGCTGAAACTCCTCCACCTCAACCCCAGACTCATCAGAGTCGTGCACCATCCCAGCCAAGTGGTTCTAACACAGAATCAGTCTCTAACTTTGGGTTTGGAGATTCATTTTCTGCTCTGCCGAGAGATCGTGACACTCAGTCTTTACCATTGAACTCCCAGTTTTTGTCACCATCACAGGAAACTGATATTCTTGCAGACATTCTTCCACTACCTGGGACAACCTCACAACAGAACTTTTCAGCTCATCCTGATGCTCAGGCCTCATCCTCCTTTTCAGCTTCATCAGGGCAGATGGCATCACAATCTTTTTTTGCAGAGTCTGGCCAACATGCGCAGCAAGGGTTCTCAGCTGGAACCAGTCAACCTGCCGCAGAGGCCGTATCAGTTCCTGGTGGCCAACTGCTACAACCCCTGTCATCGAATCCCACTAGTCAACGTACACAGCAACCCTTTCCATCTCATACTGATCAATCTGTGCCGTCAGTTAGTCATATATATGGTGGATTCCCTCCCCAGGCAGGTTCTATGACTGAAGGAGCTTCCAGCATGTTCCCTCAAACGCAAGGTGGACACATGAACCAGACCTATGAACAGAGATCTATGGCACTTATTCCTGCACACACGGCTCCCCAACTTCCAATGGGACAGAGTGCAAACTTTTTGTCTTCTCAATCCCCCATTGATCAAGCATCACAGTTTAACAGCGGGATCTTAATGGCACAACAGCAAGGACATGCTTTGCAGAATGCTGTTTCTCAACCATCCTCCAAGGACAAGTTTGAGACAAAATCCACAGTCTGGGCAGATACACTGAGCAGGGGCTTGGTTAATTTGAATATATCTGGACGTGAGTGTTGTGCTTATACCTTCTCAAACTGTTTCCAACTTGTGGTCTTATCTGGATGAACACTGACTTCTCATGTTTTTCATTTGCAGCTAAAATAAACCCTTTAGCAAACATTGGAGTGGACTTTGATGCAATTAATAGGAAGGAGAAGAGGATGGAGAAGCCGACCACGACATCGGTAACATCAACTGTAACCATGGGTAAAGCTATGGGATCTGGTTCAGGCATGGGCAGGGTCGGTTCTGGTGCTTTTAGACCACCACCTACATCAAACCCAGTGATGGGTATGGGCATGGGAAGCTACGGAGGTATGAACGCTCCTGTGGGGATGGGGATGGGGATGAACATGAGGGGAATGGGGCAGATGCAGCCACCACCTGCACCTACTGGACTGCCTCCTGGGTATAACATGCCTGGTAATTATAACTCCATGATGGGAACAGGTGGTGGTTATCCTCAGTATCCTTATGGCCTTGGTGGCTACCGACAAAATTGACCATTGCACCTGGATATCATTACCAATGTCAAACAGTGTGAGACTTATTGAGCATTATACTTAGATAGCAATATCAAAGTGTATGAGATTGATTGAGCATTATACCTGGAAGATAAGATAGCACGTCAATACCTCATTTGTGGCATCATCACTACCAGTGAATGGATCAAATAACCCTTCTTGGGTTATTACTTTTTGTTATTAACCCCAACACCAACCAGTGGTGCCATGTTTAATATGTTATCTTCCCTTTGCCTATTCTACATCCATGTTAAAATCATGAACTCAGCATTTAATAGTCTGCCCAACAGTTTTCCAATGTGTATCTACATCTGTTTGTGTATATATTAAAGAAAATTTCTTGCTTGAGGGATTGGACATTGAAGAAAAACTGATACCTTTTAACAGCTACTCCCGATAATGGAGATAAAAGAATGCATTCAAAATTGTCAGAGGGCAATCCCGAAACAATTAATTTCGTAAGTCATTTCCTATTCATTCTGAAATGGACTTTCCAAAATGTGTTTTTTACATTCCGGAACAGATAAATGGTGGCTCAAAACATTGATGGAGTGTACAAATATACATCCTTAATCAACCCAAATCTATCTTAAAATATTTTCTTTCTTCAAAGTAATTAAATTGTCACATTTAGCAAGCATTATTACTCACTGAATTTTAGAATCTAACAAATCCGTCCAAAACACTCAAATGTCCTTCTACACAAATTGAATCGAATTGAATGCTTCTTTTTTTGCAATGTCCATCTTTGAAGGAGACTCTTCCTCGTGCTTCTACTCTTCAAACACCTCTTAAGGTGTGCGTAGTTTTTTTGAGCTTCCAGCCCAGGTGCTGTTATTATGATTTACCTGAAGTAGTAGCTTCTTCATCATGTTGTCTTTGATTGGCATCTTCAGCAACATGAAGATGGTCTTGATTCTCATTTGTGTCACCACTGCAATCAGTTCAGCAAAAAGTTCGTATATTAGAGAAATCAAACTGCAGTAGGCATCTCACTCTACTCATGAGGAAAAGTTGAGAGCAGGATTGTGTGAACTACTGTGCAGTGATTCAGCATTAAAGAAAATAAATTTATGCGTACAAAGTGTGAAATTACATACCCAGAATAGATAATAAGACCAACAACAACAGCACCAAAGGCCACATAGTACATCCAATCAACCTGGAAAGCAAAATTGGCACTTGGAATATTAGTACACTCTGCATGCCACTCATAATTTGATTGGGAAAAATAGCGTGATTCAAGGGTGATGTCAGACCTTCTCATGGTAAGCGAAAATGCGAATTAAGACAGCCCACATGTCGGAGGTTAATAGAGACAAATTTAACATAGTGGAACCATTGATCTGTGACAAAACAAAGAATATTATAAAATGTTAGTTCTAAAGCTAAACTGTAAGATGGTTTAACGCCATTTAACACTTCAATACTTTTAGTGAGGCAAGGGAGTATGAAACAAGTACTACGCAAGATTCTCAAGCACCTTCAAGGGTGAAATTTTTTTCACATTGCTAACAATTATTGAATAGTTTGATCCAAGAAATAAACTTAAGTGTAAAATTAATAGAAAAATATTCAATAAAAGAAGTAACAAAATCAAAAAAAATTACTTCCATCTAGTAACATACAATTTCAAGCTACAAAATCTGCAGAATCATTGTAGTTCGAATCCACACCTTAAGTAGGACAGGGACTAAAGAGTAAAACATAAACATAGCCACCGCAAATCCGAAAAAAGGAAGCGCCTGCAATCACCATGGCAAGAAATGGTCATAAATAATAAATTGCCATGTTGCTAGAAGATAAACAATTTGATGTACAAAAAACAGATAGTATTTAAGGGGATGCAGTAAAATGTAAAACAAAACTAGAGAATAGTCTATAATCATTAGGCCAGTTGTGAGAGGGGATGGTTCTAAATATTTACCCCTGATCTCAAGAGAAAGGGACACGTCACCATTCTTAGGAACAAATTCACTGTTTCATTCCATGATTGCAAACAAAAAGCAACTCAGGATTTTTTGGCTCTTCCAGACGTAAAGAGAAGGACCGTGTGAATGAAATCAAACATGTATGTACATCTGAGACAGACTCTTACAGCCTTGCAGACATCTTAAAATAAAGTGAAACTTTGCCAATTACTCAAATAATACTGTGCCAGTGTGAGTGTTATAATTGAGAGAGAGAGAGAGAGAGAGAGAGAACTTACTGCCTCAGCTGACCAGTGAATAGATTTGAGCTCATTGCGCTCAAGTATGCTTCTGTAGTACGTTTAAGACCAAAACAGGAAAAAGAGAACTAAGAATTTGATGAGGGTACTAAATACAGGTGTTTTCAACCTTTTGTTTTACTTTCTGGATTCAAAAAGAAACTTTGATACCAAAATTATCTTTATCTCAGCTAATTGTAATTAGTTTAAAAACTATCTATATTAACATTTTCGTAGTCAATTCTAAATTAAAATTCCCAGTGCAAATGATAATGACATAGTTCGATTTATTTAACCAGAGTAAAGCAATTGCAATTAGACACTTCAGCTTTGCAACGGGTGAATGAAATGAAGATGTATAGAAAGTCCAAATCAATACAAATGTTATATTAAAAATGTTGGAATTAATGTTTGAGCACGTGTCATAAAATGGATTCCTCAATGCAAATTTAATAAAGCACAAGTTTGAAGACGAATAAACAGGTAGAAGAAGTTAAGAAAATTATTCAACAAAAGGATCTAAGTCTGCTCTTAATGAAATTAGTTTCAAGGATACATTTGAATGGCACTGATAATGCCACCAAAGACACCCAACATTGCCATCAACTCAACTCTATCAGCATTTTTCACTAGAAACTCCTGTAATTGGAAAGAAATAACAATACCAAAAGAGATTATTCATAATGAAATACTAAGTGTGGATGAATCATGTGGGAGCATCTCAATTAGCTCAAATGCATCATATTCTTACTTTGCTGTCGAGATCTCAAATTCAAGCTGACTTGAAAATTTGGATCAATAAGATAAGATTTTCAACATGAGTATATGCACATAGTATTGCAAAATGTGTTAAAAGCAGAAGTGCAATCAGTTTACCTCACTGACGTTGCTGACAGCATACAGTGTAGCACCAGCAATAACAAGAAGATCCCCTGTACGAGGGTTGCTTCCACCTATAGCATGTGTACATACGATTAGACAATTACCATAAGGAGAAAGATATGCTTTACTAATGACAAATGACAAGATCAACATGTACGAAAACAAATCTGAAGAACAAAGACACTGAACACCCAACTCTATCTTTCTGAATGTGCCTGTGTAATGTTGGTGTTTACACATGCACAAGATATAGGGATCAATCTCAGAAATTATAAGCCACCAACCTGCTCGATCGCCTGCATGGACATCTGAAAATACAACCAGGACAAGGCCAGCAAGGCAAACAAGTACGCCGGTTATCTTTAAGAATCTATATCTTGTTTTCAAGAAAATCCACGTAAAAAGCATGACGCATGGGATGGACCAGCAGTCTAGCAGCATCACACTTGTTAGTGATGTGTATTGATACGCCTTCACAACTGTTCATTAAATGAGAATTAGCATGTAAGTCACCAAAGTAAAATGATGCAACTCAATAGGTAACTTGCTTCAATAGAATATATATGAATTGTCCAACACTAAATGTAATAGAAACAAAACATTAAAGTTATACTGAAGTAATGTAAATTTGGAAAATTAAGTGATACAGGCTTGAGCAGATTGAATACAAATATATTAATTTCAATTTTCAACAATGTTCTCCAAGTACTTACTATGTCTATGCCATCAGAAACACTTACCAAGAAAGTTTGCTTCAACATCAACCAAGCCAAGAAGTATGTAATAATACCATTTTGCCTGCACCAATACCAATGGATAAGTGAAATTATCTTTAAATGTTCAATGCTCAAAAGAGAACAGAGTAAAAAGAGCATATCAGTATATCTTTTAAAGGAAGTAGTCTCGCACCCTCACGTTGGAGGTTTCTTTTAAACAGAGGAAGAAGTTAATGAATATTACATCTCATACTATAAAGTAAAAACAGTATAATAACATTGTGTGTCCTAAAAGCATGGTAGTTTATATCTCCATTGTCAAAATTTGTAGATAGGTAGGATCATGCAAAATAGATGGAACATTTTAATACTGGCTAGAGATATCACTGATCCACAATATACTTATGAAAAACAGAAATAGAAGATTCATAGACATTTGAGACACCATTCTTCTCCAACATTCTTTTTACTCTAATTCTATGTGAACAACGCTTTTTACTTATACAAATACCCATCTATTTCAGCAACATTATAGTCACCTCTGGAACTATACAGTTCTACATCAACACTTCTCTTTACAAACTGCAAAGCAACCAAATGGTTCGGCAAATTCGTTGTTTCTTTCTGTCCCCTTCAAGTGATGTTCATAAAGCATCCCTTTCTTATCGTGAAAGTAATAATAAAACACACCACCAATATCAAACCTTGTGTCACGTGATGTTCATCATTAAAAAATGACAGCACAGTATGAAAGCACAGATAAATTGTAGGCATACAAGCGACACTACCAATAGTTTCCTGTCATCTAATGAAATCACCAGCTTAAAATGAGATGAAGCAAATATACACAAATTAGATAAAAGAATGTTTCGAATAATCTTCCTTTAATTTCAGACAAAAGAAACAAAAATTACAGATATTAATTATCTAAGGCACAACATCATGCATTGCAAATAAATGAAAGCCCTGATCTATAACCTTAAGTGCTTCCCTTCTGTACACAAGAATGCTCCCGTAGACAATTGCCAAAAACACGTAGTTCAAAAACGACTGTGAAGTTGGTGCATTAATCCCTGTAACAATACAATACAAAGATAACACTTTTTAGAACTGAATAAAATCAATTTAAGTAGGGTGATTGAAGAACATAACATGCAAATGAAATTTAGAAAACAAAACCCACTGATCAAAAGACACGTTTACAAAACTCCTAAAGAAAATCAAGCCAATCCAAAAATGTTCATTAACAGATGACTTCCGTTGACTAACAACTGAGAACCAACAATAGATAAAATAAAAGAGAGAATTTCGGTGAATCGTAGGAGAATGCAGCCAAACCTTTTTTGGCCAATTCAGAAGAGGTGAAACCAGTGGAAGTGATCAGAAGAGAGAGAAACTGTCCCAACCCAAGACCTATTAACGTGTTTTTGTTCTTGAATTGGTCGAAAATAAGCATCTTTTCCTTTGCCCGGGAAAAAAAAAAGTCCAAATGTAAGATAGAATGTGAAGTTTAGCTAACACCCTTTTGCAGACACTCTACTATGCACCATTTAAGGATGTTCCAAAGAACATGGTTTCCAGAGGAAGTAGAAAAACACAACACTTGTGTTTGGGTGAAATCAGAAACAGCAATTTGCGGAGTTTACAATCGATTAGGGTTGTACGTGTCGTGATAATTCAGTTTAATCTAATTTTTATACAACTCACAATTAAATTAATGTTTACGTTTTTTATTCACCTACTTACCCAGTCTAAGTCAACTTAATTATAATTAGTTTAAATCAGTCAAATCTTTTATTAAAAAAATACTTCAAAATAAATAATACTATTATATTTTTTTAACAATTATAAAATAATTATTCGGACCTAATATCATTATTTTTAAGTTTAATTACCTTTTTCGTCCTTATATTTATAGTCAATAATCAATTTGGTATAGTGGTTTTTAAAAAATTCAATTTGTTCTCTAAGTTTTTTAAAATGTATTTAAAATGATCATTTCTGTTAAATATCACCGAACGGTGTTAAGTGGTGTTTATGTGTGGCAGACTCGTATAAGTTACGCGTATGGTGCTTACATTACTTTAGTGAATACTGAATTAGGGTTTAGGTTATTCAAATTGGGAATTACGAGGATTGCTCCCCTGTATGGATTTTGTGGTGCACTTCCCTGCTTTGATTCCATTCGGAGGTGTGCTCCCCTCATTCGATTTTTTTAGATGGCGTAAGCATCGGATACAGAATCGAAGGTTCGTAATTTTTTCTTAAAAAAACATTTTAGTAAATTAAATATATATATATATATAAGTTTATGTAAATTATTATTCACGTATAAAATTTGATGGATGTTTATTATTATAGGTGGAAATAAATTTGTTGTTATTATAATCGTTTGTATGAGAATTAAATGAAAGAGAAATAGAATATAGTGGTTTAAATAAAATGAATATGATTGGTTTGTGATAATGTTTAGTTTTAGGCTTTGTGCTAAACCCATGTTCTTCTTTCCTGTTAGTTTTGGTGTAAAAAATTGAAAATAAAAATTAATTAATTTGATATTTTTGTTGTTACGTGTATGATGACAAATAATTTTGTGGATGTTAAAAAATGGAAAGAGGTTTTTAAGGTGTTTAATAATACATGGGAAGTGCAAGAATATTTGAAATGATTATTAAAAAATATACAGTTTTAATTTTTTTAAGTATACTTTTATATATATGTTGAGAATTTAATATTTTACTTTAATTATAATTATTATTTAGTTTGTATTATTTTGAATAATCTCTTATTTGCTTAATTAAAAAGATAACAAAATTAAATGGAGACATATAAGATCTTTGGATGAATTATTAGACGCATATTTCATAATTAAAT
>Ga0123341_1003607_pt1 | contig 13328 bp, 7 predicted proteins | sample Turbeapinknodule_FD_89959 | JGI IMG/M metagenome (GOLD analysis project Ga0123341, IMG submission 89959) | Root nodule microbial communities of legume samples collected from Mexico - Turtle bean Mexico pink nodule | ecosystem: Host-associated > Plants > Roots > Nodule | place: Mexico: Nepantla... | reverse complement strand
GTATTGAGAATTATATGATTAACTTGTGTTGGAGTTTTAATACAAGTATTTATTGTGAAAATTATAAACATGAATTTTAATTTTAATTGAAAAACAACATAAAAAATTATGTAAGAAATTTCATCCTTTCCACATTTTTTAAAGTATATGCCAATATTTTTGTTGTTATCTTCCAAGTGATAAGGGGATATGAATAAAAACATTACTGTAAAAAAGGGGTTCTTTGAGAAAGTGTCAAACCATGAGTGAGTAAAGTGTAATTCACCACTAAAGAGAATAAAATCATTAACGGACAACACAATGAGAATTAAAAGCGTAATTAAGATAATAATTTATTTTAATCACAACATAAGACTTTGAAAGAGACATTGAACTATTTAATCAGATAATTTTTTTTTTTTGAAAATCACTAATAGAGGCATAGTTCATTCTCCTAGAAGATTTATTCAACACAGAAAAAGTTAATTATGTTTTTGGAAAAATAGAAAAAGTTAATTGATTGTGAACAAAACTGTCTTACGTCAACATTATTATGAATGGATCATTAGATTTTGGTGGGTCATTAGTTGCCACTTGTTCACATAGTATAGTCTTTAAAATAAAGATCAGATCAGATTCCGCCACGCCCACCTCGTGTTTCCCTTTTTTTTATTTACTAAAACTTTTTAAACCACTAAGTAAAAAAAGAAAAACGTTTAATTTTAGGATATTATTATAAAATTAAATAAAATTTCTATTATTGGCCGATTCAATAATAGCTTAAAGAGTGAATGTATCAGTGTTCAGTATATACTATAATAAAGAAAAACATGAATATTCAATTATTGTTTATTTTAAGAGAAAAAGAAAATCAAAATAGAAAAGCTTCTTTGGAAACGACGAGGGTGTTATAAATATCAGAACACCGACGAGGGTGTGTTTTTCTTCGAAGCTTTGTTGGCGGCAAAGCAAATCTGTATTGCGATGGCGCCTACGAAGCTCTTCTTCTTTGCGTTTTCAGTAACCCTAATTTTCGCCGTCGTCGGGGCCGAGGCTGATGTTTCCATCGATGGAACCGCAGCAGAGCCTGATGCCTCCGCCTTCAAGATCCAATTAGATCAACTCAATTCTAAGATCCGAATTCTCGGTCTGTTTTCGTCTTCTATGCAAAATGAAAACCTATCTCGACTTTTCATTTTCTAGATTTCAATTTTAGTAGTTGCACTTTTCGTTACCAAAATGTCCGCGTCTACGATTTTTGTTTCTGTGCAATTTTTAGTTTGAAATCAGGACTGTGCTATGATTGCGAATCGTGCTGTTGTCGCGCTCACGATTTTCAATTAGTTGCAGTCGATGTGTTTAAAAGGCAATTTCTGGTCTTTATTTGTCTTCGCGAAAGAGTATTATTGATTGATCTTTATACAAATAACTTTTTTGCGTCGCTAATGATTTATGGTTGGAATCACTTCTTTTATGGTTTCGTTTCATATCATTTGAATTCCAAGGAGTTATAATCCCTCGCCTTTTCCATTTAGATGTATACTTATTTCTGACGGGATATTTTTATGGCTAATGCATGTCGTGTTTTTTTTTTTTGAAGAATCTGAAATCAGAGAAAAGTCGGAAGAAGTGAAGAAGAAGGACGAAATTGTGGCCAGAAAAGAAAAAATCATTGAAGATAAATCGGTTACCATACAGTCCCTGCAGAATGATGTTGCTTCTCTCCAGGTGTGGGACAAGGCTTGAATTGCAATTTTTATTCTTTAGTGTGTGTTTTTTTATATATTGACTGTTGTATTTCTCCATGTGATTATGATAATTTGAGTATCGATGGTAAATGTAAACATCCATTCTCATACTTTATTGTTGGTAGCATTTATTTATTTATTTTGATAATAAATTGTATATTAGAAAACTTTCAAAAGTAATTTTTCCTCTTAGAAAAAAGGGTCATTGGATGCTGAAGAGCAAGTTGGAAAGGCTCATGCCCGTGCTGGTGAACTACAGAAGCAGGTTACGTATAAATCAGCTAGTAGAAGTATCACGTATGATCACTATTCTATAGTGCAGACTCTGAAATTCTTTATGCAGGTGGACAAGCTCAAAAGGGAACTAGAAACACAAAACAAGGAGAAAGGGAACTGGGAAACTCGAGTACTTGGGTTAGAGAAAAAAGTTCATGACTTGAACTCAAAATTAGAAGCTGTAAGTTTTAAGTTTACCTACATTTCTGTTTTTACAAATCTTCTTTTAAGTACATCTCATTTTTTTTGTCCTTGAAACTAGTTCTTAATCTCTATTTACTGTTGATTTTTGTGTAAATGCTTTAGTATTTTAATTACACTTACTTGGAGTTATATTCCCTTTTCATCTCCCTTCTTCTTATCAACGAGTCTTGTAATAAAATTGATCTGATCTAGGAGTACCTTGTGCACCTTGTCATGTTCAATTCTCACAATGGGAAGGGCATGTTAATCTCAATTTTCTGCATATATACCTTTTGCTTTTCACATGTTATTCTCCTTTTTTCTCCTTCATTTGTGTTGTAATTATGACTTTATTCTTCTAGTTGTGAACAACAGGCTCAAAAGATACTTCTCTGCTATTTTTTTGCATGTATAGTCCCGCCTATCTCTACTTTCCCCTTTCCACTATGACTTAATAGGTGCTGTATGTTCTGATTCCTGAAAATTTGGAAATTTTCGGAGAGTTTGCTTTGAGCTGTTAATGGTGTAGAAGTTTTTATGCTACTATTGACAAGCAAGTGTGAATTAGGATATTCCCTTGGTTGGAGCCTTCTGTAGGTCTTAGAAACTGAAGTTGTCAGAGCTCAGCAGGCAGCACCACCTTGCTGTTTGTTTATTTATGTGTTGAATTTACTATTCATTTTTTATTGGTGCATGCTTTTGGATTATGCATGGGTTGACGTGCATCCCTCTTCTGACAACATTATCGTTAGCTGCTAGTTTTTTGTTAGTTGGTATAATAATAATATCTATTGCTGTTGGCTTTAGGTTGATCCTACTCTGATTGTAGATCTAAGAGAATTACTAGTGAACTCTATTACTTGCAAAAAATAAATTAAAAACCACTATGTCATTATTTTTCACTAGTTACCTGCAGTACTGTAATCAATTTTCAAGTTATTGAAACATATTCTCTCTAAGGATGATGCGGTTACCTGAGTAAGTATATTTTTCACAGCTTCAAAAGATAAACGAGGAGCAGAGGACACAAATTCAGAAAACTGAACGTGCTCTTAAAGTTGCCGAGGTATGTTAGTGCATATATTTTCTTGTCTACATTGTGCAGGATGCTTGATGATCTGAAGTCTCTTGTTTTTCACATAATATTCTTGCTTAGGAAGAGATGGTGAAGGCTAAGTTTGAGACAGCTATCATAGAAACAGAGTTGAGGGAGGTAATAATTCACCAATTCAGTTGACTACCCTACACCTTTATATCATTCTTACATGGCTGTACATTTTTATAGCCATTTTAATTGTCAATGTTGTGCCTTCTATCTGAAACTGAGGAGTTTCTTTCAATTATGGGTCATTTTATTTTATAGCCTTGCACAATAGTGAATAGTTGATTTTGATGGCTAAGGTTTTAGGGTTGTTATTGAAAATGTCAACATATTAATACTAATGCAGGAAAACAAATGAATTAATTGGATGTCATTCCATTGCTTATTGATTGGATATCATATATTGAATAAAATCGTGAGAAAATAGCAGATGTCGCATATCAGTTGAAAAGATCAATTGTATATGTATAAAAAAAATTAAGCTGTATGCTAATAAAAATAATATGCATAAAAAATAAAAATTAACTTAAAGTTCAATTGAGTGGAGGCTTGTTGGAGATGACAGGACGATGCAGACTGCATGATGCAACCATGGCAATGGCAGAATGAGTTGCAAATGTAGATCCTATAAATTCCACTTTGCAATGGTGCTTTTGTGCTGCCATAACAGCTATTTAAGTGCGATGCTTTGTGATAAACATGGTGGCTCTTGGCCTTGGACCAGGGTTCTCAAAAATAATATTTGACCAAAAAAATACTGGAGGTCAAATAAAAGTGAAGTAAAAGTATATGTTACATACTAAATAAAATATTATTTGAAAATTACACTTATACATATAAATGCTGGTTTCTGATGTATAGTTTCCAAATTAAATTCAGTGCTTAATGAACAGAATCCATAAACTCATGATAACTTAATTTTCATAAACTAGAAAAGGTAAAATCTCATAATTCATCCTTGATTTAATCCTTTGAGTGTGGCTAGCATGAACAGCTACATTTACCAGAAACACTGGACATTCCTAATTTTTTTAGAAACTTGCCATACACCAGCAAGGGACCATAGAAAGCTCTAATCATTGTCGAATCCTGTAACTCAAACTAGCATGTGACTCAATCATAGAAATCTCAGCCTCATTATGTTTGAGTCGGACACATGGACAACCAGGGTGAGACTGAACTTGTGTTGTGAATTTTGATGTAGCTCCAAGCAGATGCCAAACTACTATTAATGCCTTCCTTAGATCCAGTTTAATATGCATAGCCTAGAACACCTAGTCCAAATACCCTTCAAAATATGAAAAATATAAAATCTTTAGGTCAGAACGAATTTCTATAATCTTATTATTTTGAAATGCTTTGTGTAATGATTTCACCACATTCCCTTCAAATATGAGAAATTTAAAATCTAAAGTTCTAAACTGAATTTCCATAATCTTAATATTTTGAAATGAATTGCGTAATGATTTTTCCATTTTTTTGGGTCATATATAATATTTTCTATTTAATTGTTAAATTGTAGGATTTTAGCTTTTTCCATTTTTGTTTTGTAAGCAGCAGCTGCCTATTGCTACAATTAATGCTATATTGGAAAACCATTTCATTCTCTTCAACTTTTTATTATATTAACAATTATAATTATGTACATTGAATTATCTCATACTGGTGTTATAATCAGACACATGGTGCTTGGCTTCCACCTTGGCTTGCTGTACACTATATTCATAGTAAGGTGAGTCTATGTTGTATCTCTAATGTTTATTAGAACAGCCTTCATCACCAGTTCTGAGATTTTTTTTTTCTGCCAGTCTTGTGCTGAAACTCAATGGAACAAACATGGGAAACCTGTTTGGGAAACACTTACATTAAAGGTAATGTTGGTTTTTATTTTGGCTATTAATCTGTTGTTTCTGATATTTCTTTTGACATGTTAATCAATTACAGATACACTATTTATGTTATTTCTTTATTTACAAGCGAGCATATAGGCTTCTTTATTGTAATGATTTCGTATTTACTCTAGGCCCTAGAGAAGAAGGCACAAGCTGGAAAGTGGGCTGAACCTCATGTGGAAACCATTAAAACTGTAAGGCCTCCATTTATTTCAGTTTTTTGCTATGCTTTGCTGGGCATGTTTCTATGTGGTAGTGTAACTACAATTATGGCCAAAAAGCATGCACTTCTTGTCAGTACTATACTGCAATTATGGTCCATATGGAATTGTTTCAGAATTGTCTTTTTTAACCCTCATCCTAATATTTTGGTAATTGGTATCCATTTGTGAGCTTCCTTGATTGTAAATATATTTTGATTTTCTTAAATACCCAGCCAAATTGAATTGTTTTCTTTTTCATTTCCTCCTTTCAATTGAAGAAATGGGTCCCTGCTGTAAAAGAACAGTGGTCTGTAGTGAAAACAAGTGCTGAACCGCATGTGCAATTATTGACCACAAAAACTGTTGAAGGTTATGAGGCTACCAAGAAGACAATTTCTCCCCATTTAAGCAACGCAAAAGAATTTGTTTATCCTTATTATCAGGTGCAAGTCTCTTCAATTCATCCTTGTGGTTTGTTTGTTTTGCTTGCAGATCTGTTTCTTAAGGTATACTATTGGTTGACAGGAAGCTAGAAAGTTCAGCAAGCCATACATTGATCAGATTGCTGTTGCAGCTAAACCTCATGTTGATAAAGTACAAGTGGTTTTGAAGCCCTACACGAATAATGTTGTTCATGTTTATGGGAAGTTTTTGGAATCAGCTACTACATATCATCGCCAGGTGTCAGCCTTCATCTTTTTTTAGAATATTGAAAAACTTATGCAATCCTTATTGTATTTGTCATTAATTTATTGCCTGATATAAACACCTTTATTATTTTTTTTACATGTTTTCCTTTTGCACTGTATTTATAATTTTTTTTGAAAATGTGAACTTTGGTTGGCAATCTTTGTCTTTTGGAATATGTAGTTGTTCCTTCCTTTAATCAATTTTAGTTGTTACATGTTTTCTTTTGCACTGCATTTATATTTTTTTTTTTTGAAAATGTGAACTTTGGTTGGCAATCTTTGTCTTTTGATATATATAGTTGTTCTTTCCTTTAATCAATTTTAGTTGTTAAAAAAAAGGAAGTATATGCAATCACTCATTGCTTGTCATTATTTATTTCTGATATCGACACTTATTGTTTTTTACAGTATTCCTGTTGCACACTCTATCTACTAATGAGAAAATTGTCGATATAAACTTTGGTTGGCAGTCTGTCTTTTGAAATTTATAATCGGCCATTCCTGCAATCAGTAATCAGTCTTAATTTTATTTTTTTAAAGAAGGAAATATGGTGAAAGCCAAATTGATATACTTGTATATCAGAATTGAGGAGAAATAAAAGAAAGAATTTGTATTGGTCTTGATGAAATTTACTAAAGGTGTTTGAGTCAGAGTTACAGCTCTATACATACTATCAGGACTCAGTATGATAGAACTAAAGAAAAATAAAGGAGAAATTATTCTTTTACATTATGTAAATATACATGTTAGAGGGCAGTATGGTGGTATGCTCGAATGTTATCAACCAAACTGATCATTGACTCGGTCAAGATTTTAGGTTAATGAGTCATTGTGTCAAACCAGTGAATCACTAGTTGAACCACATGAAGTGGTGCATATCAAATTTGTATATGTTTTAATATTTTTCATGCGTTTAAGTAAAAATCCTACTCTACTAATAATATTTATTTTTAAATGCTTCTTGTCTTGGATTGAAGTCCTATTACTGAAACTTTGGTATAAACTTCTGTCAAAATTCCCTCACTTAGCAGGATAATACACTTCCAATCAAGTAAACATTTAGATTGAGTTAGTAACTGTGTGAAAAGTGCTAGACACAACGTGAAAATTCAAAATTTCAGATTTGGGAGTTTGTACAATGTCAAAGGGTGAACTGTTGTCAAGAGAAGTCACTTTGCGTGCAAAAGAAGCTTCATATTTTTTAATAAAAAGTTATTCAAAATGGAGAGTGTTTTGTGTTTTTTTTTTTAAATTCAACATGATTAGTTCAAGTCATTTAATCGCACCAAGTCATCCATGGAAAACTGTCTGGTTTGTATTGGGTTGATCTGGTTCAAATAACATTTCCTTTGATTCTACTACATTAGTAAAGAGTTCTGTTAACTTTTTGTAATTATTGTTTAATCAATAAATGCTGAAAACTATGCTGGTATTATTATATGATTAATTGTATTTTTCTTTTGGTATTGATTTTTTTCCCAATGAAGGTCCAAGCCACTGTCCAAGAGACACTGAAGAAGCATGAGCTCACTAGACCTCTTGCTACCAAAGAGTTGGAATGGTTTGCGGTATGCAATTAATGATTTTCTGTCCTGATAAGAATTACTGAAATTGACAGTGATTAGGTGAATTTACTAGTATTTTGTCAATTTTGCAGGCCTCCGCTCTTTTGGCTCTACCCATTATTTTTGTGGCTAGAGTGTTTTCAGCTGTGTTCTGGTCAGTCTTCAATGTCTTTTTCAAAATTTGTGCACTGATTTACTTTTTATTGATCTGTATGTTCTCTTTACACATATATTTGGAACTTAATAGTAACACCTTTTGTTGTCTGCAGCAATAAGAAAGTGAATAAACCTTCTCGAAGTGGAAATAACCATGCACGACGCAAAGCTAAGCGAGGCCATCCAGACAAGCACACATCATGAAGTTAGATCGTGCCTTATTTTTTTCCTGAAAAGGAATTTAGGTATGCCATTCTATTCTATTATTGATTTGATTCAGGATATTTTCATTAACTTTATTTTATGCAGCATGATGAAAAGTGTGCTTTGGTATCTTTACCATAAACTGTTACATATCATGCTTGTGTGAATTTGCTTTTGTGATTTTATTTTCAATTGACTGCCTATTTTTATTTACTTGAAAGATTTGAGAGCTAAAGGGGAAATAATTTTGGGTGTTGAGCTAGTCATACATGAAAAGCTTGGTTTGGTCTTTTAAATAAAACCACCTTGTTGTGAATTGATATTTTTCTCAGAGGAAAACAAACATTGTCTCATTCACTAAATTATGAGATTAGAAAGAAGCTTCTCTAAATTGAAAACCTGATGCCCCTGCTATCTTAATTGTATTTGATAATGAAACCTTATTGATTGGAAAGGTTATCATTCCTTCCTTATCAAATGGTTTTAACATTAGAAAAACGAGTGTCCTATTTTCCTCCTCAGTTTCTGCTCTGGTATTCAACAATTCACTTGGTTATAATAAAATATTTTTGTTGATGAGGGTAAAACATTAGTTTCATAGAATGTGTAATTCAGTGTAGTAATTTAGTTAACGTGCCTAGGTCATGTTAATTTATTTGATTTCATTTGGAAGGGTCAAACCTATCTGTATGGCCACCATAAGTTTGCTTCTCATTTGGAGATACATCACTGTAGAATGAGTTCCTAATTTTTGAATTAGTATCTTAAAGAAAAAAAACTCCTTTGGAGGGAGTGTTATAAAGGAGATCTGTGACCTAGTCAACGCGGGAGAGGGTAGGTTAAAATGGGGGAAAAGTAGGGATTTCATCTGAGGATCAAATAAATCTCTGAAGTTAATTGGTGCCACTTGAGTTAAGGCTCTTTTAGTAACCTACTTTTTTAATATCTTCTTAATTTAAGTAAAGCAGTAATGAGCATCAAGAGTCTTAGAAGATTCATTGTGAGCTCAAAGCTATTTGAATTTGACAATTGATATCAAAAGCTAATGAGGCCAACAAAAACAGATAGAAAAGTGGAATTCACTTTATGACATTGTGTGAGCATCGTATTGGTAGAAATTGGTTCTGTAGTAGTTAGATGATTTGACATCTGGATGGTGGTGGCGTTGATAAGTATATATTTATCACGTTGAGCTTCATAAATGGAAGCATGAAACTATGATACATTTCAGCGTTTCTTATTTCGAATAATAGGTTTATATGATGAGTTTTTGTTCAGTAAAGCTGTTGAAAAGTGAATTTAAAATAATTTCTTGGATGAGACAACAAATAACATTTTATATATGAAAAATAGTATTTATGAGAAGTTAAATATTTTCAGAAAAAAAAGCCTTTTGCAAATTTTAGTTGTTACTTATACACTGAAATTAAAACTTCTTTTTTTCAGCTCAACTGTTGAAACTTTAAAAATTTATATTTTCCTAAAATGCTCTTACTTTTATTGTGCAATCGAGTTTTTACATCATTTTGTTTTTCATTATTCATATTGAAATACGATGCTGAAAAATACTGTTTCTGTTTATTGCAGATAATTTTTCCTGTTCGCATGGGTTTATGGAGGGCTATATCTTTCATGTCATGTGGGGTTTTGAATATTTTGCTTCTCTTTTTCTGGGTGAGGTAACTTTAGGATGTTTCACTGTAGAGTTGGGCACACACACTATGTTTAGGTGTTTATGTATTTTCTGTCACTGTGTTATATTTGTTATTAGACTTGGCACTCCCATGTCCTGTCGGCTTTATTTTCTAAAATTCTTGACAGTCAAAAGTGTTTCCACTTGATGTATGTTTATTAGAATCAGAAAATTTCTTTCTGTCGCGGTTTTCTGCGGAACTTTAAATTTATTTCTAAAAGAAACTAATTCATGAGCTATTCTTCATTGGAACTTACTGACTCCCCCCCTTTTTTTCTGTTTAAGTTTCTTGAATTATCTTGGAAATTATTAAACAATTGTGGTAATATCATATTATTTACTCCCATATCGGAAACTAATTGACTTGTTAAGTGAGGAATTTTCTGTTTAAGTTAGAAGTGCTTTAGAGAGTTTCTCTATTGAAACTTTAATGTTTATTCTTGTGGAGAATCTCTCTAGTGCTCTTGAAAGCGTGTGATTTAATTTGATTTGGTTTAGGAGAAAAATATCAATATGGTTGAATTCATGAATTATGGTTCAGTTCATGAATTATGGTTCAGTTCACGAATTATGGATCGAATGGACACAGGTAATATATACCTGAATTTCCTTTTTTACATAGTTATTTCAGTAGCTACGGGATCATTTCCCTAGTTCAAATCTCTTGCATTACAAAGTTTATTTTGTAGTTAAATTTTATTAAGGGAACTAGGAGATGACATGAGTGATATCAGATCACTAGTTAAAACATGTACATAAATGTTATGTTCCAAAGAAAAAATCGGAAAAATAAAATACAACTCACCAACATGCACGTAACAGATGATGCCGTGCATGAATCTCATCAAACACAATTCTATAACCAACGTGAGGGACGCAGGTGGAACTGGGAAAACAAATGAACTAAACTGTAAGTAAATTGAAGAGAGCTGCTTTGGTTTTATCAGCTTCGGAAGATCGTATGTCGCTGTTACATTTGTTAGCGTTAGTCTTATTTTCATTCTTGCAGTGAAAGTCTTTCTATTTGTTTAGATGGAAAAGGTCAAAATCTGTAAGCTTTTATATCTTGTAGGCGTTATCTTCTCCATGGTTTTTCCTGACATTTCCATAGCTTCTCCTGGCATCGCATAAATTATATTTATGAAAAGATCATTTTGTTTTTAAAAAATACTTTCTTGATTTTACAATCCAGAAATGTATTTTTATTTTAAAAATATACATTTTGGATTATAAAATCTAAAAGATATTATAATCTGAAAACTATTACGGATCTGGAAATTCAGAAATATAATTAAAAACCATTCTGGATGGAATTATTTTCAATCTTCTAATTCTGTAATTTGGAACTTTTTTTCAGATTAACCATTTCAAATTAAAAAACATTAATAGAGTAAAAAATATTTTTGGTATTTTAGAAAGTATGAGGTGTAACAAGAATCTATAGAGGTGCAGGAAGACACCGTCCTTCTATCATTAGCTAAACAAATGCTTCCTTCATCCAACTATTCATAGTTATTTTTGGTCTTTCCAAGCGTACATATAAAACTTAAATTGTTATTTTGAATTGTTTAATGAAAAAATTTCGAAAATTAATGCGGGTATGTCTATGACTATGGTTGTTATAAAAAAATAAATTGATCATTTTAAAAATAATTGAGGGTGTAGGAAGAAATAAAGGAAGTGTGGGATGCAAAAGCCCATTAGCTTTGGTAAACAGGTTTTAGTTAGTAGGTTGGCTTGTAAAACTAGTAATGTGGGCTTTTTTTTCTCTCTGCACTTCTATAGTTTTCGGTGACTGTTTCTTCCTGCACCTCCATACCTTCTTCTCTCACCTCCATAAATTTTCGAATTTTGAAAAATGCCCCTTTATAATATTTCGGATTACACAATCCAAAAGTTATTTTTCAAATTTGTAATTGGCTTCCAGATTACATAATCTGGAAGTTTTTTTTCAGATGCATGATTACTTTTCGGATTAGATAATCCAGAAACTATTCTATGGGAGTGACACAAGAAGAATAAAAATGTATTTTCATGTTGTGTAAAAATGTATTTTCATGTTGTGTATGGAGGTGGCAGAAGAAGATATGGAGGTGCAGGAAGAAACAGTCTTTTCATGTGCATCCCATGAGTGGTTAAGAGACTAAACAGTTCCCTTGCTGCACCATAGCTACCGCATCCTTGCTGTCAGGTTACTCTAATTTATGTATATTATTATAAATGGATTAAAAAAGAAAGTATTTTGGACTGTGTAAATATAAAGATTTGATTATACACTTTAAAAATATTTTTTTTACATAAAATATATTTTGAACAGTGGAATTTAGAAGATATAGTCAGATTATAGTATCCAATCGTGAAGTAAAAGAAAAATACTTTTAGACTCTACAATCTAGAATTTTTTTATGTTACACAATTTAGAGTTTTTTTTTTTATGTAAAAAGATAATTTATAATTTTCACAGTTTGAAAGTTAAAATAGTGTTTGGATTATTTTTGTTAAAAAAATTACTTTGAAATTGTATAATCTGAAATGACCAACTGAAAATTTTCATATTTCTGGGAGTGCGGAAGAAAGTTATGGGTGTGAAAAAAAAGTTTGGGCCATTAAAAATGTAGGCTGGTTTGCTGAATTTTGGGCAAGTTTTGGGAGTGAAAAAAAGTTTGGGCTATTAAAAATGTAGGCTGGTTTGCATAAATTTGGGCTTAACTGTTGATTTTGTTAACTTTATTTTTTTCCAGGGCAATTCAGATAACTTATTTAATATAAATAATTAAAATTGATTTGAGGTATTAAGTATTATTGTTTTCGTCGGTTCTCTGGTGATAAACTTTAGCTTCGGTTGTCTTTTCTGAAATCCGTTATACCTCTTATTGCACTAGAACGTGACTTCATTGAAATGGAAGAAATTTACTTGTTGATCACACTTCGACGTTAAGTCAGTAAGAGCTTACTAAAATTAAAGAAGTATTCAGTTTAAGAAACAACGTACCTTTACCTGGGGTTTCAAGTCTCTTTTATAACTTATCTCTTGTAACAACTTTCTCTCATGAGAATCTAATCTCAATTGAAAGCATAAAATAATAAAATAACAACAAGAAAACCACCTGCGAACAGGGCACTATTTTAAGCGTTTTTTTTTTATCAGCAATAAAAAATAAATAAATGGGGACCACTTCAGGGGTGGTCCAACCCTTTTACAAGAACACATAGAATCTAACTCCTAACTTGACACCTAAAATCGTCGGACAAAGGACCAACCAAACCAAACGCTAACTAGCTTTACCAAATCATACATGCCAAAGGATCCATAACCCAACATGGGTAGGAAAACTATCTTAAGCGCTAACAACAGTAAAATTCTCTGTTGTTTACGTGGACACCCTTACTCATGCCACGATGCATGCAACTTAACCACTACATGCACTAAAACACACACGTTAAAATATATTTATGTGACTTAATCACTACTTGCACTAACACGCACCCTTAGGTTTAGGTTAAAAAGTATCTTTTACTAATAACCTTATATTAGTGTATAAAAAAATTATTTTTAATTGTTATATATATATTCAAAATGAAGTTTTTATTTTATTTTATAAAATGAGTGGATTTTAATTTTAGTCTGTGTATATAT